>OLHG01000593.1_pt1 | contig 25514 bp, 21 predicted proteins | sample 1605971 | NCBI WGS metagenome assembly OLHG01 (sample SAMN03283289) | human gut metagenome | biome: human-associated habitat; material: feces | host: Homo sapiens | place: Peru | collected 2012 | reverse complement strand
TAGCAGAAAACTGCCCCTAAAAAGTTTACAGCATAAAAGCAAAGTCAGGAGTTCATACCCCTGACTTTTTCAAAGCTTGAGTAAACCCCAAGTCTATTTAGTTACTCAATTTCCCAAGACTTACGAGTTTTTTAGTGGAAGCGTGAGTGGGTTCTTGATAAAAAACAGAAAATTTTTTTAACACCTAAAATTCTACTTTGTAGAGAATTAACACGGAGCATATCCTCATTCTAAAGATTATAATATATATGAGAATAGTTATGGGTGTTTTAACAATTAGTAATTATTAATCTCAAAATATGATATAATTTTAAACATTAGGGAGAGCATAAAGATGAGTTATGTAAAATATGCAGAAGATGATATAAAAATCAATGATACGCGTGATTATGTGAGACTATATCACGCTGATCAGAATAATAAAATTCCTGATAAAAAAGTGTTGGTTTGTCCATATTGTTGCAGTATATATGATTCTAAAATTGATTTGATTAATCATATAAAAGAAAAACATCATAATAGAAGTTGTCTCTTATTGATTAATGGTAGAATTTCTGATGGGAATGAAATGTACGTAAACAGAGTCACTGAAGTTATATGTCATGCTTATATTGATGATATATGTATTATTGTTGATAATAACGTTATAAGTCTTCCACTAGGTGAGATGGATATTACGGATAAAGTTAGATCAGTAGTTAATAAGAATAAACAATGTAGCATTAAACTTCATGATAAGACAGTTACAATAAAACTATATGAAGCTGATGAGATAAGAAAAGATAAAGTAAATGAGGTTATCCAGCAGTGGCAAAAAGAAACAGAAAATAACAAGATAATAAAGAAAGCAACTAATATAAAACTGAATGTTGTTGAACAACAGTATTTGAATGGATTTTATAATTATTTTCTGGCTTGTAACTCAGAGGGTACCAACAAAAGAGATAGGTATTATGATGCATTCTCGTTATTGAATTCATTTGAATCTATAAGTGGCATGGGTAAGAGTATTTTAAAGGTTATCGCATTTAGATTTAACTGGATAAATAGATTAAATCTATTATGTACTGAAGAAGATGAATTCTTAAATATTAGAAACTATTACTATAACCAACCAAATTGTGCAATAGCACATAAAGATTGTCATTATCTTTACATTGAAGATGAATTAAGAGATGATATGAATGCTATCATTGATTATCAGAAAGGTAATAGAGAAAATATTAAAGATTATTTAAATAGAAATGATGAACTTCTTATTGGTGACATCAATAGGAAAGATAGAATTTATTTGATTCGAGCTAGATGTTATTTGTTAGATGGTGCCGAGAGAAAAAGTAAGTTATATTATGGAGAAATACGTAATGAATTTATGCATGATGACATATATATGGGAGAATAAAGGAGTTAATATATGGAACAAAAAGTGATTGATTTTATCTATAAAAATTTTAAAAAGTCTGTTAATACTAAAAGAAATATAATGGTTTATAGAGAAGAAATTTCTAAAGAAAAAGTAGTAGAAATTGACAACGTTAAGATTGCAATAAATAATGATGAAACTAAAATTGAACTAAATAGCACTGAAGGCAGCAGTGGATTAAATAACGATGAAACAAAGACAGAACCAGATAAAGAAGAAAAAATGGAGATTGTTAAAGAAATAGGATATCAAGAAGTCAGAGACTTTTTAGAATCATTTGAACTATCTGATGGTTTAAATCACAACCGCACAGTTATTCTGAATTCTATTTACTATTTGTATTTTAATAAGTTGATGACTGTTGACCAGGAATGTGACTTTATCAAATTCTTATACACAAAATATTCAAGAGGTTTCCCCGATTTTGCAATTACGCTTTATACAAGAAAGATGCTTCTAGCAGAATCTAAGAAAACAGTATTTGAAATCATTGTAGGAATTTTTAATAAAGTATTGGATTTATCTTCTTTAAATCATTTTCCACATAAGCAAGATGAATTAGATACAATTGTTAATTCTTATTTTAAAGAATTATTTGAATATATAAGAAAATCTTTCTTGGCTAAAGATAATCTCGGTTATGAAAAATCAGATATTAGAATACTCGTGTATTTATATTATGCTATTGCATTTAATACAGGACTTCTAGATTTTGATTACTATTTAGATTTTGAAAGAGCCTTTCTTGAAAACTACGGTAATGTAAGTCGTAACAAGGCAAAAGAAAACCTTGGTCAGTTTATCCCGTTCTATCTAACAAAAACTACTACTAAATCAATGGGATCTTTATGTTATTTGTATTATGGAGCAATGGAGAAGATTGCTTATCTTGAAAATACAAATAAAAGGACTGATGAGACAAATAGTATCTTAAAAACAAGTATTCAACAAAAAGATGAAGAAATCAGTTTGCTACAGAATAAGATTAAAGGTTTAAATAGTTTGCTGATAGAAAAAGATAATGACATCGAAAAATATCAGAAGGACATTGATGATTTACAAAAAGAAGTAGAAATACAAAAGGGGAAAACAGAATATAATGATACTATTCTCAATCAGCAGATGGATACTTTAGAAGATGATATTAAAGATGATATCTTATCTAGAATACAGGTTGAATTAGATTCTATTTATGATATTTCTACTATTTTAGATGATAAAAATGCACAAAGAATTCAAAGAAGATTAGAACAGATTAATAAAGTATTTGAAGAATAAAGGAAAACGATATGGGAAAATTAGGAATTGATTTTGGTACAACAAACTCATTGGCAGTTACTTATGATAAGAATGAGGGAAAATTTAATTATTTCTCTTTTGTAAAAAGAAAACCAACACCAACATCTTCAACAGTTTGGTTTCATGATGGTATATCAGAAGTAGGAAATAATGCAAGAAAGAAGATGTATGACTATGCAGATGTTGATGGTCATCATTTTGAAAGATCAATTAAATTAAAGCTAGGCACAGGTAAGAAAGTATCTGTATTTGGGGATTTAAAAGAGCCATATGAAATTGCCTCTTTAATTATTAAACAGTTAAAAGAAGATGCTTTAAAGTCTAAATCAGCAAAAGCAGGGCTAGATTTAGACCAAGCTGTTTTTACTATACCTGTTAACTTTAACGGTAAACAAAGAGAAGAATTACGTAAAAGTGCACATGCGGCAGGTGTTGAAATTACTTCATTTATCCACGAACCACTTGCTGCAATTGTAGGTTATTACTTTACTATGAATAATGGAAATTATACAAGAGTGATGGATCAGCTTGCTCAGATGGAAGGACAGTATATTCTTACATTCGACTGGGGTGGAGGTACTTTAGATATTACAGTTGTTAGAGTTCAAGATGGTAAGATGATGGAGGTAGGTACTTCTGAATTGACTGGTATGGCAGGTGATAAGTTAGATGAATTACTTGCTGAATTAGCTTGGTCACGTTTTGCAGATGAAGCGATTAAGAAATATACTAAAGAACAATTAGAACAAATGAAGAATGAAAAATGGGGTAAACTTCTTGCGACTGCAGAAAATGTAAAAATCAGTTTATCTGAACAAGAACAAACTGAATTCTTCATGCAGGTACACGGTGATGATTTCGTAGAAGAAATGATTACACGTGAAGATTTTGAACGAGTTATTGAGAATACTTTAACTGCTGCACTAAATAAGATTCAGGAAGCATTAAATATTGCAGACTTAAATGAAATCAATATTTCTCATGTTTTGTTAACAGGCGGTACTTGTTATATTCCAGCAGTGCAGAATGCGATTATTAAAAAATTTGGTCATAGAGTAGAAGCAGTTACTGATGCCGACTTATTAATTGCTCAAGGTGCAGCAGTTATTTCAGAAATGGGCTGGATGCCATTTTTGGCTAAAGATGTCTTAATTCAGTTATCTGATGATTCTTATTGGCCTTTATTTGAAAAAGGTTTGTTGATTAGTTCATCTGAAGAAGCGCATAGTTCAGAAGATTTTATTTGTACTGATTCTAGAAACAAACGTGCAAAGATTATTGTAAGTGAGGGTATTGGGCAAAAGTCTGATAAGATGCTTACTGCATTAAATGTCCCTCTATTAGGAGATAGAAATTTTGGAGACGAGGTAGTTGTAGAAGGTACAATTGACAAAAATATTGTATTAAAAGTACGTGGCTATAGTAGACAAGTTATTGGCTACGAACAGCCAACCGAAGAATATTCTATTAGAATTAATAGAGATGTAAATCAGCTATGTTTTGGTTTAGATTTTAGAGGTGAAAAATAATGGCAAATTCAAATATTAAAGTATCTTCAAATATCATGCTCAAAGAGAGATATTTGAAGGATAAAGGTAAAAAGATGTATATTCCTTATGTATTATTACCAGATGGATCAAGAGACGTTAGACAGCAGCATTTATTAACTAAACAACAAGAAATACAGATGAACAGATACTTATTTAGAGCAAAACGCTTTAAAGATGTTTATCCTGATGAGTAATGGATTATGTTAGAAAATATGAAGAAAACAATTAAAGGTTTGGTAATAGGTTCTAGGAAAAAATATCAAATCGTAGGAATAACATTTAATGAATTAGTGGAATATATTTTAGATAAAGCTGCTGAAAACAATAATAGTATATCTCAGGAGTGTATAGATAATCTTTCATCAAAATATAAGTTAGATAACAAGACTTATGAAAGTTTAGTGGATATACTTCTCGAGAATAATGTGAACATAGAAAGTGATTTTCTTGGCTTGTTAGAAGAAAATGAGCCTAAGCCTGAATCACAAAGTTCTACAGAGGAAGTAATACCTATAGATTTTAGTGAAAAGGAAATTTTGGAAGAACTTCAAAAAGTAGATAACGAGAGTCATTTAAACAAACCTAAGAAAATTGAAAAACAAGATATAACTCTAATGATGCAAATTGACAAGTATCATTTTCTTTCTTATTTAAGCAAAAGTTTACCTAATCATGAAAGTAGTTCTAAAGAATTGGTTGATGAATTTCAAAAACAATATGGTAATGAATTGATTTTAGACTGTAAAAATGTTCAAACAATTACTTGTAGTCACATTGAGTTTTATTTGCCACTTACTCTTACATATTTATCAAAGAAGAAATCATTAGATGCATTGCAAAAAAAATATGCTGAATTTTTTATGGAGATAAAGGATTTCGTATATAAACATTGGAATACGGAGAAGAATGAAAACACTTGTTTAGTTATTTACAGTGTTGCTTATTTTGAAGCATTATCATATCTATATAACATTAAACCAGTATTTATTAAACTGCTTAAGGACAACTTTTGGTGTGAATCGTATAATGATTTTGTGGATTCATTATATAGATATTATGAAAATACTCCGATGAAATATGAATGGGATACTTATTACGAGTTTTCTATGTATGATTCTATAATCAATACATGTAAATCAACAGATTTAAATGTTTGTATTGATGAAAAGAAATATGAATTGGCTATTGCTAAGTGTACGATTTATGAAGAAATCTATGAAGAAGATCAGACTGAAACTAAAGAAATAGAAGATGTTCAAGACATCCCATCTGAGGATGAATCAATTGAGGAGAATGATAATGTAGTTGAAGAAGTAGAGATTAATAATCATGTCGAAGATTCAGAAGAAAATTCTGCTGATTCAAATGGGGTACTAGCATTACAAGATACTATTGATGAAATTCTTGATGAGAATTCTGAAGAATTTAATAAAGAAGATATCTCAAACAATGATGATGGATTGGTTGAAGAAGTTTTATCTGAAAAGGAAATGGTTGAAGAAAATGATTCTTTAGTAGATGAGAATACAGATGATAATGAAAAGAATGAATCTTTTGAAGACGATGTTTTATTAGAAGATTCAGAAAAAACTGATCAAGAGAAATTTTCAAACATTGATGATAAATTAATGAATGAAGTATCATCTGAAGAAGTAACAGTTGATAAAAGTGATATTTTAGTAGATGAAGTTGCAGAGGAAACTGAGCAGGATGAATCAGTTGTTGATGATATCTTAGCTGAAGAAGTTGTATCTGAAGAGGAAGAACTTAAAACAACTGAAGTTTTAGATGAAGACTATGTAAATACAAAAACAGAAAATGTAAACGAGGATTTTGTTGAACGAACTGTCAAAGAAAATGAGACAGAAGAAAATGATGCATCAACTAATAGTGAAAGCACAGAAGTAATTTCAACTGAAATTATTGAAGAAACTAAAAAATTAGATAGTATTGGTGAAGATACAGCTATTGTAGAATATGTTCAAACTAATGGCTATGACAATAGTTGGATAGACGTGGCTCTAGAGTCTAATATACTCACTTTCAAGAATGATTTTTATATAGAGTTCAATCTTGTTTATCAAACTAATGTTGGAACTGTGTTAGAAGATGTTGATGTTTATGTGACAACAGCAAATGGTACAGTTGTTCATCCATATGAATATATTGATGGGTTAGGTCCAGTGCCTAAAAAGATTGATGTTCACTTTAACAATAAGGCATATAATCTTAAGTTTAATCCTTTATTCTCATTGGTAAAAGGATCAAACCTTGTGAATGATGATTTTGCATTTAATGTATCTTTTAAAGATGTGATGAGAGGATATAAAGTCCGTATTTCATATATCTTAGAGGATGATAAGTGGAAAACTAAAGAAGTATTTGCGTATCAAGTAAGATAGTGAATAGTATGAGAAGAACGGTTTATCCGTTCTTTTTATTTATATAGAAGGTAGAAATCAAAAACATTAGAGTATTTTGATGAGATTAATATAAGGTGATTGGCTAGTCTTGTTCTTCTTTTCAGTATTAAAGGGTATATAAACACCATTAAACTTAATTAATGGAGTATAATTATGTAATAAAGACATAGGTATTTAAACGCTGTGAATGTCTAAGTGATCATTAATATTTAAAGTAAGGAGTAATTGGATAAATGAAGAAAAAAGAATTAATGCCAACAGAGGAAAATTTAATCAATACATTAATAAACGACACAATTGGAAGAAATAAAGATATTGTGGATTTTTTGAACATACTTAAATGTCAAGAGGCATCTTGTTCAATAGCATTGAATGGTAAATGGGGAAGTGGCAAGACATTTTTCGTTCGTCAAACAGAAATGTTTATTAATGCTTCTAGTTGTTTATCACAAACAGATAAAGATGTTAAAGACAAAATAACAAGCTCAGTACCTATAAAAAAATTTCCTAATGACGAATTTGCGATATATTATGATGCATGGAAAAATGATAATGATACAGATCCAATCTTTTCTCTTATTTATGAGATAACTAATCAGGTAAATGCTGATTTTTCAACTAAAGAGTTTTCATTATCTAAAGTATGTGATTTAGCAGCTTCTATAATTTCTGTAATTACTGGGCGCGATGTTAATAAAATATTGGAGTCATTAAAATCAGAAAACAAGTTTGAAGATTTTAAAAAAGAAAAGAGTGCTGAAAAAATGATAGGTGAATTTTTCACAGAAATACTTTGTGAAAGAGGAAATCGTCTTGTTATTTTTATTGATGAATTAGATAGATGTAAACCTACATATGCAATAAAACTTCTTGAACAGATTAAACATTATATGATAGATGATAGAATTACATTTGTGTTTTCTGTGAATTTAGACCAGTTACAACATACTATTAAATGTTATTATGGTGCAGATTTTGATGCTAGTAGATATTTAGATAGATTTTTTGATTTTAGAATTGATTTGCCTGCGCCTGATATGGATAAGTTTTTTGAGGAACTGTCGTTGGAAAAAACTATAATTCAAAAATTATATTAAATCAAATAGTGAAAATGTTTGATTTTAAATTGCGTGAGATATCAAGATTATGGTCACAAGTATATGTGGCAAATCATAATGTATATGATAAAACTAAGTTTTCTTTTATATTTCCAGATGATGAAGGACTGGAAATTATTCTAATTTACATTGTTCCTTTAATGATTGGATTAAGGATTGCAGATATATCAAGATATGAAGATTTTATCAATGGGAAAGATAGCACTCCATTAAAGGAATTACTTGAAGAAGACACTCTGAAAAGTTTATTAACTAGTATGTTGAATAATGATGAATCATTCATAGAAGAAACTGGTAAAAAACAAGTTACACATGAAATGATAATAGAACGCTTCTATGGTGCTGTTTTTGGTAATCAATATACTAAAAATATTTTCGAAATAGAACTTGGAAAGTACATATTTTCTAGAAAATCAAAGGAATTTGCTATAAGAGCTTCAAGTATGATGTCAGAGTATGCGGAATTATCTTAAACGTTTTTCACAATTGATATAATGTATTGAATTTGGTTGAGATTTATTTTTTTTAGTGGGAAGGAAAAGAAATGTTTGAAGTTTTTACAACGCGAGAAATATCTATAGGTATTTATATTGTAATAATAATTATTATTGGATGGGTTAAGTGTAGAAATGAATTGTTAAAGTTTTTTCGTTGCTTAATGTCTATACAGCTAGTGATTCCGTTTGTTATGCTAGTTGCTTATGTGAGCGTAATTGTATATTGCAGTACTAGAATGTTCTTTTGGAAATGGATATATTTAAAAGGAATATTGATGTGGTTCATATTTGTTGGTGTTCCATTTTGCTTCAATGCAGTACAGAATGTTTTGCCTAAGCATTATTTTACTAGAGAGGTTACTAGCAATTTTAAATTTGTTGTTTTACTTGAATATATTACTGGTACTTATACTTTTAGTTTTCCTATAGAAATGTTTTTGCAACTTCTACTTGCATTTCTAGTAATAATTGGGATATTTGCAGATAGCAATTCAAATAAAAATGTTGAAAATTCTAATAAAGTCATTAAGAAATTTTGCGATATTTTGCTCTGCTTAATAGGATTTATTATTTTGTATTTTTCTATTAAAGAATTGATAAGTTCAATTAGTACTATAGTGTATAAAGATGTTATCTTTGATTTAGCTTCTCCTATAGTTTTATCTATTTTATTTCTTCCAGTCGCATATTTATTAGCTGTTTTTTCAAAGTATCAGTTGATATTTGTGAGAATGAAATGCATTAGCATAACTGGTTTTGGAAGAAAAATGATGATTATTAGAAGTTGTGGCATATCTTTGAAAAAGTTGCGTTATTTTATGCCTAAAACAGCTCTTGGATTTTATGTAGGAATGGATGATGAGGATTTTAACAATACTGTAGTAAATATAAATAAGGAATATCAAGAATATAAGAGCGATGTTAGAAAAGAAAGATAGTAATGTGAGTATGTGTTTTTTATGCAATTTAATTGTTTTTTATTAAATGAAAATAATATTGCTTGTGTCACTATTTATCGCACCTTCTCCTCTTATTTGCAACTCCATAACTCATAGAGTATAATTTTTCTATAGCTATTATGTTATTCATATTTTCTTATTTAAATAATGAAAGAAGGTAGACAGATGATTGTATATTCAGGAATAAAAAATGACTTTCTACATGCAGTAGAAATGGATTCTATTGCTCAGGAAATAGAAGAAACAATATATACTAAGATGCATAGAAAAACTGCTCGTAGTGAATTTCGTTCATGGGAAAACTCCTTAGAATATATGTATAAAGTACTCAATGATCAAGCAATACCAGAAGATTCTGGTATTGCGATTGAGTATAATATTCCTCAAACATCTAAGAGAGTAGACTTTATCATATCAGGATATGGAGAAAACAAAGAACCTAATGTTGTTGTTATTGAATTAAAACAATGGGATAAAGTAGAAGCAGTCACTGGGCAGGATGCATTAGTAGAAACATTTACTGGTGGTGCAGTACGTAAAGTTGTACATCCTTCCTATCAAGCATGGTCTTATGCAGCCATGATTAATGACTATAATCAGAATGTACAGATGGAGAATATCCAATTACATCCATGTGCTTATCTACATAACTATAGAAAGAGTAATCCAGAAAAGTTAGAACAGAATCAATATCAGGAATATGTTGAGGATGCACCTATCTTTGCGAGAGGTGAAGTATCTAAGTTAAGAGAGTTTATTAAGAAATCTGTAAAGACAGGGGATAATAAACAAATTTTATATGAGATTGATAATGGTAAGATTAAGCCTTCTAAGAGCCTTCAGGACTCTATTAAGAGTATGATTGAAGGTAATCAGGAGTTTATCATGATTGATGAACAGAAGGTCGTATATGAAGAAATACTACAGGCTTCATTAAAGTGCATGGAAGATCACAAGAAGCGTACAGTAATAGTGAAAGGTGGTCCTGGTACTGGTAAAACTGTAGTCGCTATTAATCTATTATCAAAACTTACTAATGAAGGACTATTTGTACAATATACTTCTAAGAACAGTGCTCCTAGAAATGTTTATGCAAAGAAGTTAACAGGACATAAGAAAAGTAGTATTAATAATATGTTTAAGGGTGCTGGGTCTTATATAGATGTTGAATCCAATATCATAGACACAATACTATGTGATGAAGGACATAGATTAACTGCAAGAACACAGTTAGGTCCTAGAGTTGTTGGAGAGAACCAGATTAAAGAAATCATGAATGCATGTCTATGTAGTGTATTCTTTATAGATGAGAGTCAAAGAGTTACTCTAAGTGATATAGGCTCTGTTGCTGAAATAAGAAAATGGGCTAAAGAACTTAACTCAGAAGTATCTGAGTTAGAACTTCTTTCTCAATTCAGATGTAATGGTTCTAATGGATACTTGGCATGGTTAGATGATGTATTAGAAATAAGAGAAACAGCTAACTATGATCTAAAAGATATAGATTATGATATAAGAATCCTAGATACACCTGATGAAGTAAGAGATTTAATATTTGAAAAGAATAAGATTGATAATCGTTCTAGAATGTTAGCAGGTTATTGCTGGGAGTGGATTAAGGCAGGTAAGAACGATTCAACAGTACATGATATAAAGATTGATGACTTTGAAATGAGCTGGAATTTAGGTAATAGCTCTACATTTGCGATAGATGAGAATTCTATTAATGAGATAGGATGTATTCATACATCTCAGGGATTAGAGTTTGATTATGCAGGTGTTATTATTGGTGATGATATGAGATATGAAGATGGTCATATTGTGACTGATTTTAATAAGCGAGCAAGAACAGATCAGTCTTTAAAGGGAATAAAGAAACTATATAAACAAGATCCAGACAAAGCATTAAAAGAAGCGGATCAAATCATAAAAAACACTTATAGAACTCTTATGACAAGAGGAATGAAAGGCTGTTATGTTTATTGTACTAATAAAGAACTAGCCGACTATTTAAGAGAACGTATAAAGTAGAGGATAACTAATATGAGAGAAGAAACAGTAAGTAGAATTAGAAAATTCACAGAAGATAGAGACTGGGATCAATTCCACTCACCAGCTAATCTAGCTAAATCTATAGTAATAGAAGCAGCAGAGCTATTAGAATGTTTTCAGTGGTCTGATGACAACTATGATTTACAGCATGTTAAAGAAGAACTAGCTGATGTAATTGTATATAGTCAGAATTTATTAGATAAATTAGGATTAGATGCTGATGAGATAGTGAATATGAAGATGAGTCAGAATGAAGCTAAGTACCCTGTAGAAAAGGCTAAGGGTAAGAGTGATAAGTATACAGAATTGTAATTGTGGATTTTATGATTGATGAAATGATTTGTTGCAAGTGTTCTAAATATACAACAGAAATTGTATGAAATGCATAATATAAACATATCGAATAAAAGTATTCTTATTCTGTCTGAAAACAATATTTTGTATCAACTTACCACATTTTAAACTTAAAATTAATAGGAAAAATAAATTATGATTGATGTATATTTGAATAAAGATGATAGTATAGAAAAGATAGATTATCCTCATTTTGGAACAGATAGTATAAAAAAAGAAGACTTATCAGAACTCAAAGAGATTTTAAAAGAGATAAATTTGGAAGTTAGACAAATTCAAAAAATAGCAAAGGTATTTAAATCAGATGATCAACTCAAAGATGAAATATTATGTGCACAATTAAAATATATTAGTGGTATCAAATTAATTGGTAGAATCAAGCGTCCTAGCAGATTCCAATTTCATCTTAATCCACCATCATCTATTCTCTACACTCGAGTTTATGTAGACACTGGTAGATGTGAAGATAGTATAAGAGAATGCCAAAGTGATGCTGATAAAGCTGATTTATATTTTGAAAGAATGACATTGGATGAGTTTGGATATTACATGTCATGGAGGACAAAAATATTAAATCATAAACCAGTTCGTTATGAAGATGAACTGAGCTTGATTTTGGAAAAAGAGTTAATCTTTGGTACTATTGATAATTCTGAAGACATGTTAAAATATCTAATGACTGTATTCGATGATTATACGAGTGTTTTTAAACGTTATTATGAAGATATGCAAAAGATTAAATCTGATATGAAAGCATATGTAGATGAGAAAAAACGAAAAGCAGAAGTATGGAATCATTTTGCTCCTAATCATGAATACTATAATTGTAATTTTGAATATAAATACAAAGGGTATGAAAGTGTTTGTGAATACATCAGAATGGGAACAGGATTTAGTTTGTCAGATTCTTTATATGGAAAATTTAAGGAACAAGATTTAAAAAGAATTTTTATAGAAATATTTGATTTAGCAATAAGTGATATAGCTACGTGGGTTATTGATAAAGGAATTCCGTTTGGAGAAGTGTTCATTGCAAACAAACAGCCATATAAGTTTTTCTGTGGAAATGCTTCTCAAGAAATTATTTCTAGATTATATAATACATACGATAATTTCTTTACATATGTAGAAAATAGAGGAACAAGAGAATTTAGAAGACTGTTACTTTATTTGATTGATAATAGTGTGAGAAAATGCATACAATTTAAAGAATCTAATAAAGTATATGATCAAATAAATATATGCAAAAATTATTTACCCAAGGAAAACCAGGAAAAAATATTGATTGATTTAGTTGATTTTACAAATGAATTAGTTGAACAAATTGCTTTTTCAAAATATAGTTCTGCATTTATGTACATGAGAGAAATACAGACTAATAAAGGAAAAAAGTCCAGATAGAATAAAAGAAAACAAAACAGATTTTTGAAATTTAAGTTCAATTAAAGAATTAAGTTTTTGTATTTAATGGCTAGAATACTAACGGTATACAAGAAGCAATTGCAGTGTATAAAGGGTAGAATTAATTCCATTCACCAGCTAATCTAGCTAAGTCTATAGTAATAGAAGCAGCAGAACTATTAGAATGTTTCCAGTGGTCTGATGATAATTATGATTTACAGCATGTTAAAGAAGAACTTGTTGATGAGATAGTGAATATGAAGATGGGTCAGAATGAAGCAGAGTACCCTGTAGAAAAGGCTAAGGGTAAGAGTGATAAGTATACTGAGTTGTAATAAGTGATGTTATTGTAAGTATAATCAAATGAACATGCAAAAGGGAACAATCAGATTTGGTTGTTCTCTTTTCTTTCTAATATACTACTTATGTACTGATGATAGTCATTTAATTATGATACAATATAGTTACTACGTTGAAAATTGTTTTAAAAAAGGAGTATTTACTATGAGAGCAACAAATTGTCCAAGACATAATAGTTTTGATAAAGTAAAGAAAATATCAATACCAAAAACAAAAAAATATCCTAACATAGGTACTGTTAAAGCTTATTATTGTAAAAAATGTGACAAGTATTATACAAATATTGATGAGATAATTGAAAGTCGAATAGGCTATATTGCAAATACACCAGTTTATAATATTCATAGATATTATTTACCAAATGAGATTAATGTTCTAACAAGTAAATCTCTTAGTAAATTAAGCAAAGTGAATATTACGGAGTGGCCTTGCCACTCCGTAATATTCAACAATCAGATATGGTTGTTCCCTTTATATATGGTTATTCTATTTTAGTTGACTAGGGCGAAACAATGTATTTTGATGCTCTTCAAGAACTAGACATTTTCTTAAAATTACTGACTATATCTCGTCTTTTGAGTCAACAATATATTGTTGGAATAATCACTTTATTCTTATTATTAGTGTCCTACTCTTTCTTGAACGAACGCAACTGAATCATAAGTTCTATCATCAACAACCGTTTTAGTCTTAGAATCATTTAACCTTAAATAACCTGGTATATGATATTCATAAATGTTTCTAACCTTAAAGTGTAACTGATTATTTTCTATCTTAGAAAATATCACTTTTACTTTATATGCAACAAATCCATCATAACAAATAATGTAAGAAGTCTTTTTCATTGATTCTAATTTGTTTTTATCTTGAATTCTTCCACAATAAATACGTATTAAGGATTTCATTTGGATATATCTTCTATTCCATCTTTTCTTGGTTTTAATTAAAAATATTGATGAAATAGGTTCTTTTTTAATAACAGGTTCTTCAAAATCACAGTCTTCTTTTTCCATATTAATAGCAGGTGGATTTATATTCTCAAAATGCTTGCAATATCTCGCAAAATTAAATGATACATGTTCATTCTTCTTTCTGCACATTCTACCTTCTTTTTGAAAACATACGCAGTTAACACAATTCCTAGCATATGAATTAGTGTCATAATGCTCTTCTATATGCCAGCTTGATCCAGTCATTTTATGTACTTGAGACATCACTATATCCTCCTTTAATGATAACGCTTAAATATCATTATACATTAAAGTGTAATAATATTATACCTTTAACCTTATTTTATACAGAGTTAAAGATGATTAAAATACAGATTGTGATTTTTAAGAGTATTACTGTTGCTGTATGCAGTATTCTCATTATTGTACTTACTACTCCTGTCACAGTTTTTGTGTGAAAACTATCTCGTATCAGAACATCCGTTCTTTTATATTAAATAAAAATATTTTTAAACCCCTCATAAAAGGAATTGTAGAACTCTAACTCAATACATTTCTTTTTTTAATAGACTACAATAGAACTATAGAAAGAAGATACATCAAGAAGGGAACATCAATTATATGAAAAAAATGAAAAAAACAGATGTTATAGTAGGCATAGTTATTTGTTATGTAATATTTGCTATCGGTTATACAATAATAACAGGGGTAGGAACATTTGTCGCAGATCTTATAGATGGTCCAACACATTATTATCTATTATATAGTTGGAAGAATACAGAAGTCGCAAAAAAGTTTGAAAAAAAATATGTACCAGAAATAGAAGAATATATTCAAACAAGTGATTTTCCAGATATAACTGTTACTGTGGATCGTTGTTCCTATACTGAATACAGCAAAACATTTCATGTACCTGAATATGAACTATACGTTACTTATTCTAGTCAGGTAATTGATGATTATTATGATTCAGCTATTAAATCCAAGCGTGGTGCAAAAGAATTATTAAATATGATGCTAGAGGTTCATGAGAAAAAGAATGAGTATTATGAAAATCGTTCTAAAATATACTGGTTTGGTGAACCTCTTCAATCAGATGGAAGAAGAGTGTCATTGCAAGATTATGATTATGTATTGGAATTATCTGGTAAAAAGCATAAGTATATGATAGAAAACGAGATAGATGTTGATAGGCTCACAATTGATGACAAAGTAGTATATGAACGAAATAATCCCGAATCAAGCTATTATAATTACACTCCATCAGAACCTAAGAATTATTACCCAAGTATTGAATTACCTGGGTCTTCTAATACATATAATGATGGCTATAATTCAGCAATAGATGATGGTGATTATGATCATGATAGATATCGTAATGATCATTCTTATAGACAAGGTGTGGATGATGGTTTTGATGAAGTAGATGAAGATTATTAATAGGAGATGATTAATGTGGAAAAAGAATGGCTTATGACTCCAGATGTAGCATATGAGAGATTGGATCGTGCAATTTATAATCATAGTGCATGTCCTGAAACAGCACATATACTATATCTCTATCTTGATGATGAAAAGAGGGAAATTACTATACCACCTAAAGAACTTGCGAAAGAACTTATGGAAGCAGATAAGAATCACTTAATGGATAATGATATATTCAACTTTATTGATAAAGCACTACGTGATGGATATTATTCTATAAAAGATCCATGGGCTTCATATTATTTAGGTTGTTTATATTATTTTGAAAGATTTAATAATGTGAATTATGAAAAGGCATTTAACTATTTTTCAAAAGAAAAGCATATAGGACCTTCAACTGTACTATTAGGTGAATGTTATTTCTATGGTAGAGGAACAGAACAAAATTTTGAAAAAGCCTTCTTCTGTCTTATCCAAAGTGCTCTGACAGATAACAGTGCACGCTCTTTATATCTTTTGGGTGATATGTATCTGAATGGATACTATGTGGATAAAGATATACCAGAAGCTAATGATTTGTATTTTCATGCTTTAGAAGTTGCTGATGAAGAGGAATCTTCTAGTGAAACAAAAGCAGAAATATATGAACGATTAGGTAAAGTATACTTATTAAGACCAAAGACACTAGAAACATTGCACTTTGCTCTTAAGACTTTCAATTTAGCGGAACAACATTATTTAGAAGCCATGCAGGAATGCATGTTTTCTCTAAAAGATAAAGTAAAAGAAATACGTAACCTACAAATGGAAGTAAGAGAGTATTTAGATGATTTGATTCTTATGGATAAAGAACCTGTGAGTTAGTATTCTTTTGAAGAAATGATTTCTCTAATGAAATACAATATTTAATTGATTGGTTTGAAATATTTAAAACTTCTCAAAATGCAATATGGATTATTTGTCTGTATGTAATACAAACTATGATGTGTTATTAAAATTTGTTTCTTATAGAAAACTACTGTTACAGAAGTGACAAGAAACTGAATTAAAGAAAGAGAGATGTGATTTATATGTATGAAAAAATAACCAAATATTTAGATGAGTTCACAGGAACAGAATTTGGTACATGGATTTTTGATAATAAGAATGATGGAACACCAGAACATCCAGCTCAGATGCCTTTTCTAAGCTATTCAACTGTTATTATGCATTTTATCGAGGATGTTCATTCTTTCGTGTATGAGTACGAAGAGATAGGATTATATAATTATGAGAAAGTTCTTGAAGAAAATGGTATCGAATGGGGTATGGAATCAATGGCTGAAACAGAGGTTGATAACTTTGATGCTAAATGTGTTGTTGCCTTGATTTTTGGTGTTATTCGTGCAGAAAGATTTAATGAGGGGATATTGCTTGTATTCTTGAAAAATGGATCTATCATACGATGGCTTGAAAGACTGAAAACATTGGATGCAGATGGCAAGAATATTGCTGCAAAATAAATAGGGAAGCTGTGAAGAATGTATCAATGAATATGGAGAATTAGAATAAGATATTGATGTATAAGAATATAAAACGTTTTGAAGGAGGTTTATATGGTTGATTTAATTTTATTTCCATCTAGTTATTTTAATGCTTCAAAGGTGGATGAAGATTTACAAGCTGAATATGATGCAGTAAAAGCAACAGGATTATTTGATGTAGTACTATTTGGATATGATAAGTGGTTTGAAGAAGATCAATTAGTTATTAAAGATATACCTCAAGAAGAAAGAACTGCAGTATATCGAGGATATATGATGAATCCAGAAAAGTATGAAAAGTTTTATCAACGTCTTCTAGAAAACAATATCCGTTTAATAACTACTCCAAAAGAATATGAATTAATGCATATTTTTCCTAATGTATATGAATTATTAAAAGAGGATACTGCAAAAATGGAAATATATCCTCTTCATACCCAGATTAATGTTGATAGTATTAAACATACTATGGGCAGATTTATGGTTAAAGACTATGTTAAATCTGTAAAGGGTACAGAATTCCCTAAATATTTTGACAAAGATATTACACAGGAAGAATTTGATCAATGGATGGAAGTCTTTTATAAATATCGTGGTAATCTGTTAACTGGTGGAATATGTATTAAGGAATATCTTAACCTAAAGTATTATGGTGGCCACACCAATGAATACAGAGTCTTTTATGTAAACAATAAAATAGCAACTATCACTAGAAATTCAGGACAATCTATAAATGCATTATTACCACCTCAACAATTATTAGAAAAGTACAGTCATCTAGAAAGTGGATATTATACTGTTGACTATGCTGAATTAGAAGATGGTTCATGGAAAATTATTGAAGCAGGTGATGGTCAAGTTTCAGGCTTAGCAGAGTATCAAGATTATGAGCAATATTTCAAAGTGCTCTATGAATACTTAAATGAATAGAATCTTACTCAAAGAAAAAACTCACGACAATAAATCGTGAGTTTTCTTCCGCACCGAGTGCCATTTACATATGTCATTCTATGTGAAAGTTAATAAAAAATCAATTCAGATTATCAAAAAGACATATTCTTTCACCATATGTTTAAATACCAATAGTTATTATAGATTATTAGTTGATTATATGCACTTTACCATGCCACCATCAACATTTAAAGCAACACCAGTAATATAATGTGCTGGTTCACTAGATAAGAATACAGCAGCTGATGCAATTTCTTCGGGTTTAGCATATCTACCCATTGGTATATTTGTTTTAGCAAACCAATCAATAGATTCATCACGACTCATACCAGTAGCACCTGCTAATTGATCACCTAACTGTCCTTCTGCATGCCATAACGGTGTATCTACAGGACCAGGACACACAGCATTTACATTCACATTAAATGCTGCACAATAATTTGAATAATCTTTAGTAATCATAATATCAGCAGCCTTAATAGTATCATAACTAATTAATCCTCCAGGCTGTTTACCAAAGATAGAAGCTGTATTTACAACACTTCCCCAGCCATTTTTCTTAAAATGAGGAATACACAAATTAGTTAATCTCACTGGTGCATACATCATAAGTTCTGCATGTTTTCTGAATGTTTCTTCAGGGAATGTTGCAATATCACCCATTAAAGCTGTTCCTGCATTATTACATAGAACATCAATCTTTCCAAAATGTTTAGCAACATTTTCAATAAAATCTTTGCAATTCTTTTCGTCTGTAACATCTACTTTTTCAACATACACTTCATTATCTTTTAGTTCTGTCTTTAAAGCATTCAACCCTTCTAGATTTAGATCAGCTAATGCAAGTTTTGCTCCTTCTTTTGCATATGCTTCCGCAATAGCTTTACCAATACCAGAAGCTGCTCCTGTTACGATAACGACTCGATCTTTTAAACCTAATTCCATAACAAATCAATCCTTCTTGTATGTATAATTTATATATATAATTATACTCCTCGATAAAGTGCATATTCTACCAATACAGTATTTTAATAGTAATTTATCGGACACAAGATAATTTTATAAAAAAATACTTGAATAAGTACATTGTAAGTGCTATCATTTCACTGTATGAAAAACGTATAGGATTGTTACTATTGAATTAGGCAAGACCAGAGTAAACCTTCTTTTTAAGAGGGGTACTTTGGTCTTTTTTTGTTGGTCCTATATAGAAAAGAAAGGAAAAGGGATAATGAACAAGAAACAAGGTGTTATTGGATTAGTTGCAACTGTTATGATTGCGAATGCTGCATTTGTTGATGTAAGACCAGTCTATGCTGTAGAAAACTTAAATCTTGCTAAAGGATGTACTGTTAATGCAAGTAGTTATGAAGTAAACAGCACATCACCAGACAAAGCAGTAGATGGTGATATTAAGACTCGCTGGGGAACAGCACAGAATAAGGCAGACAATGAATGGATTGAAATTAATCTAGGTGGAGAAAAGACAGTACGTCAGATTAATATCAATTTCGAAAGAACGGATGATGCACAGAATATTCTAGGCTATAAAGTAGAATTAGAAGAAAACGGACAATATAAAGAAGTATATAGAAAGACTACTAAGGCAAAACAAGCTGAAATCATTCAGTTAGATAAAGATCATCAAGCCACTAAAGTAAAGGTAACTGTACTTTCTGCAGATGGAGGTACAATCAACTGGAAAAATGTCGGAATCAATGAAATTGAAGTCTATAGTAAGATTGTAGAAAAAGCAGATGCTACGCCTAATAAGAACCATATGGCAAACGCTACAGTCACTGCATCAAGTAGTGAAGCTAATACACTTAGTCCAGATAAAGTAAAAGATGGAAGCACAGAAAAAGCAAACCGCTGGGCAAGTGATTATGAAACTCCAACTACTAATATCTGGTTAAATACTAAGTTTGCTGGATTAACTCTCATTAAGGAACTTAAGATTCATTTCTTTGAAAGAGATGTTGCTCCAATGCCATCGAACGTAAAGAGCTTTGATATTAAATACAAAGATAAAGATGGTGTAGAAAAACTTGCAAAGAGCTTTACTAATACCAAAAAGGGTGATGGTTATAATAACGAAGTTGTTGTTAAGTTCAATGAACCTATTGAAGCAAAAGAATTAAAACTTTGTAACTTTGTTGCTGAAGCTACGTCTTGGAATAACGTAAGTATTGCGGAAATGGAAGTTTATTCTAATGAACAAACAGCACAGACTGCTACTCTAAACTCTGTTGTCTCTTCTATTGAATCTCAGAGTAAGACAATTGAAGCTGATGTGAATACATTAGATATGCCAGCTGTACCAGAAGGATTTACTGTAAGAATCAATGGTGCAGACCTTGAGCAGATCATTGGTGCTGATGGTAAAATTGTCCATCCATTAGTTGACAAGAATGTAAAAGTCTCTTATGTAGTTACAGAAACTTCTACAGGAAAAGAAAAGAAGACTGCAGATGTTGACTATGTTGTAAAAGGTATTAATGAACAAGTGACAGGTAAGAATGCGAAACCTACTGTTATTCCAGAAATCCAGGAATGGCATTCAAACTCAACAGAACAGATTTCTGTTAACTCATTAAAGACAGTAACTTATACAGATGATAAGTTAAAAGCTGTTGTAGATGAATTTGTACGTGATTATAAAGATTTCACAGGTATTAACCTTACAGTGAAAAAAGGTGCTTCTCAGGCTAATGCATTCAACTTTGAATTAAAAGCACCAGATACTCTTCTAGGTGATGAAGGATATACAATGGATATCCAGAAAGACCGTATCAATGTTGCTTCTGTTCATACAACAGGTAACATGTATGGTATGCAGACAATCCTTCAGATGTATAAAGAAGACAATGAAGGCTATAAGATTGGTAAAATGCGTGACTATCCTCGTTTCAAGACACGTGGATTCTTATTCGATGTAGCACGTAAACCAGTTTCATTAGATATGATGAAGGAAGTTGCAAGAACAATGCGTTACTATAAGATGAATGACTTACAGACTCATTTATCTGATAACTATATCTTCTTAGAACAGTATGGTAAAGGTGATAATGAAAATGAAGCATTTAAAGCCTATGAAGCATTCCGTCTAGAATCAGGATTATCTAATGCGAAAGGTGAAACACCTACTGCAAAAGACTATTCTATTTCTAAGAAGGACTTCAGAGAATTCATCCAGGGTGAAAGAGCACTTGGTATGAAGGTAGTACCTGAAATTGATGTTCCTGCTCATGCAACTTCATTTACTAAAGTTTGGCCAGAATTAATGGTTCAGAACAAGGTATCACCATTAAATAGAAATAGACCACTTATTGACCATCTTGATGTCTCTAAGAAAGAAACAAAAGATAAGATCAAAGAAATCTTTGATGATTATACAAAAGGTGCTAATCCAGTATTTGATGGAGAAACAACTGTACATATTGGTGCAGATGAATTCTTATCAAACTATACAGCATATCGTGGATTCGTTAATGATTTAGTTCCTCACTTAAAAGAAACAAATACAGTACGTATGTGGGGTGGTTTAACTTGGATCAAAGATAATCCAGTGACTCAGATTAAGAGAGAAGCTATTGATAATGTAGAAATGAACCTTTGGTCAGCTGACTGGGCAGATGGTATTGAAATGTATGATATGGGCTATAAGCTTATTAATACAATTGATGACTTTGGTTACATGGTTCCAAATGGAAACAAAGGACGTGCCAATGCTTATGGAGATTTATTGAACGTAAATAGAATTTTCAATCAGTTTGAAGCAAATAAAGTAAGAGTCAAAGGTGGCGCTTATAAGTATGTTCCTGCTGGTGATGATCAGATGTTAGGTGCTGCATTCGCATTATGGAGTGATAACATCGATAAGAGCGCATCAGGTTTAAGTGAATCTGATCTATACTGGCGTTTCTTTGATGCATTACCATTCTATGCAGAAAAGACATGGGCTGCGACTGGTAAGGAAAAAGGCAGTGCCGATGCTCTCGCAAAACTCGCTCAGGATAAGGGAACAGGACCTAATACAAACCCTTATTACAAAGAAAATAAAAAAGGTGAAAACTATGAAAGCTATGATTTCAATAATGGCTTAAAAGATAGTTCTGAAAACAAACGTGATCTTAAAACAGGTAAGAATGCTGAAGTAAAAGATAAGGCATTAGTATTAAAAGATGGCGTAAGTTATGTCACTTCTCCAATTAAGAAGCTTGGAAATGGAAACAAGTTATCATTTGATATTAAGTTAAAGAAACCTGCTAAACCAGGAGATATCCTATTTGAATCAGATGCTGACTATGGAACACATGATATCAGAATCATGGAAGATGGTAAGTTAGGATTCACAAGAGAACTTTATAACTACTATTTTGATTATGAATTACCTGTAGGTAAGACAGTCAATATCGCAATCACTACAGATCAGCAGAAGACAAGTTTATATGTTAATGGTGAATATGTATGTGATGCAAAAGGTAAATTCATTCATAATGATATTGTAAAGAAAGAAAACATCACACATGCAACTTTCGCATTACCATTAGAAAGAATCGGTTCTAAGACAGAAACAGTTTCTGCAGTTATTGATAACGTAGTAGTCACTGAAAAAGCACCAGAAGTAGATCTTTACAACAAAGCAGCTTGGACAGGAAAAGCAGAATCAGAAACACCAACAGCTCACGGAGGTCAGAATGAAGGTATTATCGGTATGGCATTTGATAATAAAGCTTCTACAATCTGGCATTCAGACTGGTCACAGGCTACAAAAGATAAGGTTCCTACTACATCAGGTGGAGCAGGAAGCGGTAAGGGTGCTGATGGAAGTATCTGGACTGAAATTAAGTTTGATAAAGCATATGAAATCAACCAGGTATCATTTACACCACGTCAGGACTCTAACAGTGGTCAGGTGACTAAAGCATCACTTTATATCCAGACTAAGAAGGACGGAGAATGGGTAGAAGTTGCTAAAGATCAAACATTTGATGCTAACAAGTCAGAAAAAACATTTACTTTTGATACACAGAATGTATATGGATTCAAGTTTGTCGCTTCTCAGTCAAATGATGGATGGGTAGCTATCTCTGAATTCAATATTGCGAATAAAGAAGTAACTAATAATACTTATACTGTTTATGTAGAAGCAGAAAAAGGTGGAAAAGTAAGTGGTGGTCAGGAAGTTGCAGCAGGTAAATCTGTGACTGTTACTGCAACACCTAATAGAGGATATGTATTTAAGGGATGGTATCGTCCTAACGGTGAAAAAGTATCTGATAAAGCAGAATACACATTCAATGTAAAGGGTAATACATCTTTAATTGCGAAGTTTGAAAGATCTGCAGAAGCAGATGTTAAGATTACAAGTATTCAGAAGTTAGATGATTTGACTGTTCTACAGGGTACTTCATTTGATAAGTTAAATCTACCAGAAAAGATTACTGTTACATTTGGAAATAATGAAACAGAAGAAGTAGATGTTACTTGGAATAAGAATGCTTATAATGCAGATGAATGCAAGACATATGTATTAGAAGGTACATTCACATTACCAGAAGGTTTAGTAAATCCAGATGGATTAAAGGCTACAATCAAGGTCACTGTTGAAAAAGCACCCGCTAAGACATATACAGTTATTGTAGAAACTGATAAGAACATGGGAACTGTTTCTATGGATAAATCAGATGGTACTTATGAAGAAGGTACAAAAGCGACATTAAAAGCTTCAGCAAATGAAGGTTATGAATTTGTAAACTGGACAGATGAAGATGGAAAAGTAGTAAGTACTTCTAATCCATATACATTTGAAGTAAACGCAAATACTACACTTAAAGCAAACTTTAAGAAAGTAGAAGTAACACCAACAGCACCTTCATCAAAAGATATCTTAGATGCAATCATTGCTGGTAATAAAGTACCATCAGTGATTAAGAAGGGCGAAAAAGAACTTGTTCTTCCTAAGGTTCCAGAAGGTTACAACATCAAGATTACTCAGGTAAGTCCTGAAGATATCATCGCATTAGATGGTAAAGTCACTACACCTAAGAAGGATACAGATGTACTTGTTACAATCTCAGTAACAGATGCCGAAGGAAAATCATTCTCAGCAGACTTCATCGTAAAAGTAGAAGGATTAAATGAATCTGATAAGGAAACTCCAAAAGATCCAACTAACGATAAGAAACCTGCTAAGACAGGCGATGCTACATCAATTGCAAGCTGGATTTCTATGATGACAGTTGCAGGTGCAATGTTACTTAAGAGAAAAAGAAGATCATAAAATTCTACCTCTTGAGAGATAGCATGAAAAATGCTATCTCTTTTTTAGTTGTTGCTATTCTTTCTCTTCGTCCTTTACAAGATGAACTAAGGAGGTCTTACTATGATTAAAGTAGATACACTCTTAAAAACCATCCAAGATGCAGTCGATTCTAATGACTATGATCTTGCAGTATATTTAACTCAACAACTATATGCTTTCTATAAAGAAACCTTAGGAGAAAATCACTCCGATACATTAAGCACATTAGATGATTTATCTGATTATTATGATAAATTAGGGGACTGCAATCAAGCCATACAGTGTGGTCTACAGGTATATGAAATATCAGAACAAATACTTGGCTTACATCACCAAGACACGTTGGCAAGATTAAACAATCTTGCTGCTTATTATGCTCATGCTGGAGATCATCATCAAGCTATAGAATTATTTCTAAGAGCTTATAATACTGAAAAAGAAATACTCGGAAAATATCATTCATATACTTTACAATAATTTATCTTAACCCCTAATTAAAGGTGTCATAGAAGTCTAACTCAATACATAATAATAAAATATAGAGTATAATAAATGTGAGATGGAGTTTCAGGCTTGCCATATTCTCTTGATTATGAAACGTATTATAAAATACTCTATAAATATTTGAACAACAAGAAGTAGGTGAAACATATGAAGGTTTATGTGAAATGTAATAAGAATTCTAATTCTGGATTAGTTATTGGGAAAAGTGAAACATTTACAAAAGCGATATATGGCTTTAGTGAATTAGGCTGTGAAATCATACCCTATGAACTATTAGATGATATATACGATGTCGTTACAAAAGAAGATATAGTAGTTGATTATATTTAAAAATCATGTTTTGCACCGTGTTGGTACTTTTGTCTATTTATGATACAATACGCATAGCTTATTTAAGCAATCACAAGTATGCTTAAGT
>OLHG01000591.1_pt1 | contig 25555 bp, 26 predicted proteins | sample 1605971 | NCBI WGS metagenome assembly OLHG01 (sample SAMN03283289) | human gut metagenome | biome: human-associated habitat; material: feces | host: Homo sapiens | place: Peru | collected 2012 | reverse complement strand
TATCAACAAATGAAGTGCCTAGTGATGTAATAGGAAGTTTTGATGTATCAGAGAAACAAAATGGAAGTATAATGGCATGGTATAAAGATGAAGATGGTAATGGCCTATATGAATTATATATAGGGCAAGATGGAGGAGTAAAAGCAAATTCAAACTCTAAATATCTGTTTGCATTATATACGAATGCAACAAGTATTGATTTAAGTAATTTAGATACATCAAATGTAACAGATTTTTCAAATTTGTTTGTTAAATGCACAAGTGTTAATAAATTAGATTTAAATAACTTTAATACTTCAAAAGCAATTGATATGAGTAGAATGTTTCAGTACTGTACAAATCTACAAGAATTAAATATTAAAAATTTTGATACCAGTAATGTAATAAATATACAAAGAATGTTTTGGGGATGTTCAAGTTTACAAACTTTAGATTTAAATAATTTTAATACAAAGAATGTAATAAATATGAATTGGATGTTTAGTGGATGCACAAGTTTAAATAGTTTAAATATTAAAAGTTTTAATACTTCTAATGTAACAGATATGTCAGGAATGTTTAATCAATGTTCATCATTAGAATCTTTAGATTTAAGTAATTTTAATACAAGTAATGTAACAAATATGCAAGCTATGTTTCAAACTTGTACAAATTTAAAAACAATAAATTTAAATAGTTTTAATACTTTAAAAGTAACAGACATGTCAGCAATGTTTAATCAATGTCAAAGTTTGAAACAATTGAACATAAGCAATTTTGATACATCAAATGTAACAAATATGAAATATATGTTTCAATTATGTAAAAATTTAGAGAATTTAAATCTAAGTAATTTCATTACTTCAAATGTAGTTAATATGGATCGTATGTTTAATCAATGTACAAACTTAAAAACAATAAATATGAATAAAGCAGATTTTACTAAGGTAACAGAATATCCTTATATGTTTGGAGGAAATGGAGTAACAAGTATTACAGTAAAAGATGAAACAGCAAAAACATTTATAGAAGCAAGACTTACAGATGCAAGTATTACAGGAACAACAGTAACAATAGGATAAAGGGATTGATTAATCAATTCTTTTTTAGTATAATTAATGTAGTTAAAATAAGAAAGTAGGGATAAAAATGAAAAAAGGATTTACCCTAATAGAACTTTTAGCAGTTATAGTAATACTAGCTATAATCGCATTAATCGCAACGCCAATAGTTTTAGATATAATAGAAGATAGTAAAGATTCTAGTATAAAAAGAAGTATAGAATTATATGGTAATGCAGTAGAGAATGCAGTAGCTAAGGAGCAATTAAATGGAAGCACTGTACCAAGTGGAAAGTATATGACTACTGATGGTAAAACATTAACTCAGGGAAAAACAACAATAAAAGTAGATTATGATGGAACTAAAACAGTATGTGAAGTATATATATCAAATGAAGGTACTGTATCACTTAAAAAATGTAATGTAAGTGATAAGACTATAGAATATACATATGGAAATAAAATATATGAAAATGGAGAAGTAGTATATTTTGATGTAACAACAGGTAAGACTTGTAATAATTATACAGAAGAGAATAGTAATACAGGATATAATGGAATAGATGGAACAGAAAATCAAAATGGATGTTTAAAATTTTATATATTTAATGATTTTGGAAGTGATAAGGTAAATTTAATATTAGATCATAATACCACAGCAAACATACTTTGGAATTCAAGTGGAAGTAATATAAATGGACCAAGCGAAAATTTTTTAAATAAATTAAATGAAGATACAAAAGACTGGCAAGGAACAGAGATGCCAACAAACTATTCAATATATTTAGGTGAAGAAAAAGCAAACTATACAATAGATTATAGTAATTATAAGGCAAGACTAATCACAGCAAATGAAGTCGCACAAATTACAAATAATACAACTTGGGATGAAAGAGAAAAAGTAATTTATTATTATTTTGATTCAAATTCAAAAGATGCAAGTAAAAATTGTACGTTTGATTCTTCTACAGGTATAGGTGATATAAGTGGATGTGCATATGGATGGTTGTATGATAGGACAAATCCAAGTTGTACAACATATGGTTGTTTGAATAATTCAGATATTGAAATATATGGATATTGGACCATTTCACCAAGATCCAATGTAAATGATCGAGCATGGATTATATATCATATTGGTATATTAGATATTAGATATGTTAATGATAGTCATGGTATACGCCCAGTAATAGAGGTTTTAAAATCTAAATTAAATTAGTAAAGTAAAATAAAACTAAACATATAATTAATTAGGTGGTTGATTTGAAAAAAGTATTTCAAATGATAGGACTAATTAGTTTAACATGCTTTAGTTTTTTTATTACAGAAAAAACAGCAACTGTAGTAAATGATTTGGATGATATAATGATTGAAATAAAAGAAAATGAACAAAAATATAAAATGAATAGTGTGGATGCTACCATAATAGATAATACTGCTATTCCAGGTATTAAGGGTAGAGAAGTAAATATTAAAAAAAGTTATAAAAATATGAGAACTAATGGATTTTATAGTGATAAATTATATATATATGATTATACAAAACCTAAAGTAAGTATAGAAGATAATAAAAGCAAATATATTATTAAGGGTAATCCAAATAAAAGAATGGTTAGTTTAATATTTGTTGTAAAAGGTGATACTGATATGAGTGATGTTTTAAATATAGTAAACAATTATAATATCAAGTCAACATTTTTTGTAGATAATAATTGGTTTTATAATAACGGTAATTATATAGAAAAAATAATAAACAAAGGACATAATATAGGACTATTATTAGATGATTATACTAATGTTGATTTTGAATGGATGGATATGGTAATAAAGAAAATTAACAAACAAAGTATTGGCTTTTGTTATGGAGTAGAGGATAATGATGTTAATTTAAAAGAGTGTGAGTTAAAAAATAATTATACAATAAGACCAGTAGTTATATCTGATAGAATGCCTATGGTGGATATAAAAGAAAAATTAGATTCAGGGTCTTTACTTTCTTTGAGTATAAATTCTACTTTAAAAAAAGAACTGCCATCAATATTAATTTATATTAAATCAAAAAATTATATAATAACTAATTTAGAAGAAAATGTATTAGAATAGAAAAGACACTTTATTTTACTAAAGTGCCTATTTTTTTACCTTTACAAGCTAGAAGCAAATTTCCTTTTTTGTTTATATCAAATACAAGTATAGGAATGTTATTATCCATACAAAGTGATGTAGCTGTTGAATCCATTACATTTAATTTTTTATTTAGTACATCTATATAAGTTATATTATCAAATTTAGTTGCATTTTTATCCTTTTTTGGATCTTTATTATAAATTCCATCTACATTTGTAGCTTTAAAAATTATATTAGCATCTATTTCAGCGGCTCTAAGTGCAGCTGCTGTATCAGTAGAAAAGAAAGGATTACCTGTACCACATCCAAATATTACGATACGATTTTTATCTAAATGTCTGGTAGCTCTATTTTTTATATAAAATTCAGCTATTTGTCTCATTTCAATTCCTGTTTGAACTCTTGATTCAATACCAAGTTGTTTAAATCCATCTTGAAGAGCTAAAGCATTCATAGTAGTTGCAAGCATACCAATGTGATCTGCTGTACACCTATCCATGTGTTTATTGCTTCTACCTCTCCAGAAGTTGCCACCACCAACAACAATCGCAATTTCACATCCAAGTTCTCTACACTCGCCAATTTCTTTACAAATACTTAGAACTGAATCAAAATCAATTCCTTTACCATCTTTACCAGATAGTGTTTCACCACTTAATTTAAGCAAAATTCTATTATATTTCAATCTATCACTTCCTATTAATATAATACCACATCCTTTAGAAAAATCAAATAGGGAATATATGTTCTTAAAAAAATGTTAAAAACATATTGACAAATGAATATAATAGTATTACAATTAGTTTAACAGAAGAAAAAGTTCTGTTTAAAAAATATTTTTGTTATTAACAAAATGTTAGAAAGAGTGATAAAATGAATAAATTTAATAAGTATACTAAAGCATTAATAGTAGTTGATATGGTAAATGGTTTTGTAAATGAAGGTGTTTTGCATGATAAAAATATTAAAAATATTTTACCTAAACAAATTATTCTAATAAAAAAAGCAATTGCATCTTCAGATACTATAACAATATTTTTACGTGATACACATGAAAAAAATTCTACTGAATTAAAAAGATTTGGAAATATTCCACATTGTATTAAAGATACTTCTGAGTCACAACTCGTTGATGAATTAAAAATATATGAAGGTGTTAAAAATACAGTGTCAATTGAAAAAAATTCTACTAGTTTTATGGAAGCTCCTGATTTTAGGAAGATGATAAAAAAATTAAAAAATTTAAAGGAAGCAATAGTTGTTGGTTGTTGTACAGATATTTGTATTGCTAATGGAACAATTGGGCTTGCTAATTATTTAGATCAAAATAATAAGGATGTAGATTTATATGTATATGAAGATTGTATTGAAACTTATAATTCTATAGAGCATCCAAAAGACATTTATTCTAAGTGTGCAAAAGTATTAATGAAACAACAAGGTATAAATTTTAAAAAAATTGGAGGGGAGTAATATGAAAATTTATAATGGATATAAAAGATTAACGCATAATTATGTTTTAATGACAGATGATTATGAATATAAGATGGCTTCGGGTTATTTAAATTCCAAGAAAGAAGAACAAGAAGCAATTTTTGATGTATTTTTTAGAAAAATACCTAATAATGGTGGATATGCTATTATGGCTGGACTCGATAAAATAATTTGCTTTATTAATGGATTACACTTTGATGAAAAAGAATTAGAATATTTTAGAAAAAACGGTTATGATAATAACTTTATAAATTATCTAAAGAATTTTAAATTTACAGGAGATATATATGCTATACCAGATGGAACTCCTATATTTCCTAATGAACCAATACTAACTGTAAAAGCAAAAATTAGTGAAGCACAATTAATAGAAACTGCAATACTTTCTATACTAAATGGAGCAATATCTCATGCAACAGCAGCAAGAAGAATAGTAGAAGCTACTCCAGATAATGTTGGAATTATGGAATTTGGCGCACGTAGAGCAGATGGACTTGAAGCAGCAATAGATTCTTCACTTTATGCTATGATGGTTGGATGTAATGGTACTAGTAATGTAGAAGCAGCTCATATGTTAAATATTAATGCTATGGGTACTATGGCTCATAGTTGGGTTTCATCATTTGATACAGAATTAGATGCTTTTATAGAGTTTGCTAAAGCTTATCCTAAAAATTGCATTTTACTTGTAGATACATTTAATACATTAAAAAGTGGTATTCCAAATGCTATAAAAACTTTTGAGTATATGAAAAATAATAATATGTGTTTAGATCATATAGGAATAAGAATAGATTCAGGAGATTTAGCTTATTTATCAAAAGAAGCACGCAAAATGTTAGATGAAGCAGGTTTTCCACAAGCTAAAATTTGTTTAAGCAATGGATTAAAAGCTGAAACTATTGAAGCATTAATAAATCAAGGCGCATGCTTTGATACAATTGGTGTAGGTGATAATATTTCAAAGCCAGAGGGAAATGTTGGTTGTGTTTACAAAGAAGTTGCTTTATTTCAAAATGGAGAATATATTCCCAAAATAAAAATAAGTGATGATACACAAAAAATAATAAATCCAGGTTTTAAAAAATTATATAGAGCATATGATAATAAAACTGGTTATGCACTTGCCGATGTAATGACAACAAATGGTGTTGGTATCGATCAAAATAATTTGCTTATAGTAAGTCCCACTGATATACTAAAAAATAAAGTAATTGATGATTTCAAGTTAAAAGAATTACAACAAAAAATATTTATAAATGGAAAACAAGTATATGAAGATTTGGATATAGAGAATATAAAAAATTATTGTAATAGTGAGATGAATAAATTATATCCTGAAGTTAGAAGAACTATAATGCCACATAAGTATTATGTAGATGGAACTAAAGAATATGTTAATTTTAAATATGATTTAATAAATAAAGTAAAAAAATTAACTTTGAAGGATTAGACATAAAAAAGTGTGAAGAATTAAAAATAATTACTAAAAATATAGATTTTTAATGAAAGAGACTTGTTCTTATATAGTAAATAATGGTAAAATTATAAATAGAGAGGATGTTAATATTTTCTCTAACAAGATGAGAGGTGTAGTACTTGCCTATACATTTTGGACAATCAAAATTTTGAGAAAGGAAGATAGAATGAAAGAATTTGATGCGAAAAAAGAAATAAAAGACATCATTGGCTTTATTAGGGAGTATTATATGTATAACAAATTAGGAGGTGCTATTATAGGCATAAGTGGTGGTAAAGATTCTGCAGTAGCAGCTGGAATTTTTACTAAAGCTTTAGGAAAAGAAAATGTAATTGGAGTAACACTTCCATGTTATTCTAGTGAAGAAGATAAAGAATATGCTAAATTAGTAAGTGACTGTTATGGATTTGAACTTATTAATTTTGATATAACAAAAATATATAATACTTTTAAAGAAGAAATTAATGAATTAGGAAATTTTAATACTGAGGAATTAAAAAATAGTGATATTAATTTAAAACCAAGACTTAGAATGTCAGCACTATATTATTTAGCCGCACTTTATAGTGCAATTAAAGGAAAAACATACCTTGTAGTTGGAACTTCTAACAGGTGTGAAAGATTTGTCGGATATTTAACAAAAGGAGGAGACTCAGTACATGATATAGCTCCTATAGCAGACTATACTGTAGAAGAAGTAATAAAAATAGGAGAGTATTTAAATGTACCAAAAGAAGTATTATATAGAGCTCCAGCAGATGGATTATCTGATCAGACAGATGAAGAAAAATTAGGGGTTACATATGATGAAATAACAAAATATATGAAAAATATACCATTAGATAAAAAGATAGAACGTAAGATACAAGATCTTCATTTTGGAAATTTACATAAATTTGAAATAGCAACCTATAGAAGATAAAATGAAAATAGGAATATTTGGTGGTTGTTTTAATCCTCCACATAAAATGCATAAAGAAATATCTAAATACTTAATAAATAATAAATATTTAGATAAGATAATATATGTTCCAACAGAGTCTAATTATAATAAAAAAGATTTAATAAAATTTATAGATAGATATAATATGTTAGAGCTTATGGTAAAAGATTTAGATAATGTAGAAATATCTGATATAGCGAATAATGGATATTATTATGCATATCAAGTTTTAGATTATTTTAAAAAAAAATATGAAAAAGATCAAATATATTTTATATGTGGTAGTGATAATCTAAGAGATTTTGAACATTGGAAATGTTTTAATTATATATTAACTAACTATAATTTATTAGTTATTAAAAGAAATAAAGATAACATAAAAGAATTATTAAATAAATATAATAATTATAATATCAAAGTAGCTAATATCAAAAAGAGTAATATATCATCTACAATTATAAGAAATAAGATTAAAGATCAAAAGAGTGTTGTTGGATATTTAGATAATGATATAATAAAATATATAAATGAAAATAATTTATATAGGGAGAATGATGTATGTTAGGAGCAATAATTGGAGATATAGCAGGATCAACTTATGAAGTTAAGGAAGTAAATGCATTAAAAAAAGGACTAAAAGTAAGTTATGAAGATAGAATTAAAATATTGAATAAGAATATACCATTATTTGAATCTAATTCTTCATGTACAGATGATACAATATTAACTAGTGCTGTAGCAGATGCAATTATGAATGATGGCGATTTTTATAAATATATAAAAGAATATGCTACACATGAAATAAATTTAGGTTTAGATAAGTATGGAAGAAGTAGATTTGGTAGTAGATTTATAGGATGGGTTAATGGTAACCAAGATAATAATAGCATAGGAAATGGAGCTGCCATGAGAGTAAGCCCTATAGCTAATTATTATAATGACTTAAATACTATAATAAAAAAAACAACAGAATCTACTATAGTAAGTCATAATACAATTGAAGCAGTTATATCTACAATAACAGTTTCAATTTGTATATTTTTAGCTCGTAATAATTATTCAAAAGAAGCAATAAAACAAGTTATAGAGAAAATTTATAATATTAATTTTAATCTAGAAAATTTGCAAAAAAATTATAAATTTAGTGCAGTTGCTTCTAATTCAGTACCACAAGCAATTTATTGTTTTTTGATTAGTAATGATTTTGAAGACTCTATTAGAACTGCTATATCAATAGGTGGTGATAGTGATACAATAGCTGCTATTACAGGATCTATTAGTGAAGCTTATTATGGTATACCAAATAATATAATAGAAGAGGCAAATAAATACATTCCAGATTATATAAAGGAAGTCATAGATAAATTTTATAAAAAAGAAAATGTAAAAAAATTAGTAAAGGGGAATACTTATGGAGGAACTAGTAAAAAAATTAATTAAATTAAAAAAAACTATAAGTACAATGGAATCATGTACAGGTGGTGCTGTTGTAAATGCTATAACAAATATAGAGGGTGCTAGTGAGATAATTAAATTTAGTGCTGTTACTTATTCAAATGAGTATAAAATAAAAATGGGAGTTAATAAAAATATTATTGATACTTATTCCGTTTATAGTATTGAAACTGCTGATGAGATGAGTAAAAATATAAGTTTATTTACAGAATCTGATTATGGAATTGGAATAACAGGTAAATTAAATAGATATGATCCAAATAATTTATTTGGTGATGATAATACAGTTTTTATAAGTATTTACGATAAAAGTAGAGATGCTTTTGAACATAAAATTATAAAAGTTAATTTAACATCAAGAGAAGAAAATAAAGAATTAATAATAAAAGAAATAGAAAAAATGATGTTAAATTTATTAAGAGATTAGGAGTTTTTATGGAAGTAAAATATAATTCAGAAAAAGAATTTTTAGACAATTATGATTCTAGTGCTTTTGATACACTATCTCTTACGACAGATATACTTGTATTTAGTGTGTCTAGTGAAGGTGTAGAAAATTATAGAAAAACAGATAAAAAGAAAATGAGCATATTACTTGTCAAAAGAGAAAATTATCCATTTAAAGATAAATGGTGTTTACCTGGTGGTTTTGTAGGTATAAAAGAAGAATTAGATGATGCTCCTGTTAGAATATTAAAATCAGAAACAAATGTAGATAATATATATTTAGAACAATTATATACATATGGTGGTGTTAATAGAGATCCAAGAATGAGAGTAATATCTACTTCATATATGGCATTAATAGATAAAAATAAATTAGATACAACAATAAATAAAAATGCATCTTGGTTTGATATAATTTCATATCAAGATAAGAATAATCTAGTTGAAATATTATTAAATAATGGAATTGAAACAATAGATATTACAATAAAAAAAGAATTAAAAGAAAAAACTACTGATAGATATAAATTTAAAATAGAAAAGAATGATAGTATAGCATTCGATCATGCTTTAATCATATTAAGTGGATTAGAAAGATTAAAAAATAAATTGGAGTATACAGATATAGTATTTAATATGATGCCTGAGTTATTTACTTTAGGTGAATTACAACAAGTATATGAGGTTATATTAGGTAAAAAACTTTTAGATCCGGCATTTAGAAGAATAATAAAAAATAAAGTTGTAAAGACAAATAAAATAAAAAAAGGTGAAGGACACAGACCTTCAGTATTATATAAATATAAAAGATAAAGTAAAAGTACTTTTTCTTTTTTTTAAAATATGTTATAATTTTCATAGTAAGATAGGTGATAGAATGAAGAAAAGTTTGTATGTTGCTCTTTTATTGTTTGCTTTCTTTTTGGGCGCTATAAGTATTTATGCAGGACCCGGAGGTTCTGGTGGAACGGGTGAAGGTGGATCATCTGGTGTGACTGGAGGTGGAAAATGGAAGGGTAAAGATTATTTTGGTTTTTATATAGGTGTTTATGATAGCAATAATAATCAAAAAGGTAAAATCTATCAAAGTAAATATAATGTAATAAGTGGTTGGGTTACAGAGAAAAATAATGTTTATACATCGCATCCGACTAAATTATATGATTATTTAAAGATACCATATAGTGGTAATAACAATAATTATTCTACTCTTCTAGAAATAATAAATAGTATGAGTGTAACACTTCAAAAAGGAGACTATATCATAGTTGAACCATTTACTAATATAGGTGGAGAGATGACTTTTAGAAGTATAATTAATAATACAGATCAATTTGCGTATTGGTATGAAGCGCCAGCTCTAATACTTGCCAATGCTGCAAAGGTAGGACATGATATAACAGTAGGTGGAAATAAGTATACAGCTCCTAATGGTACTTGCAATAAAGCTCAATATCAAAATAAAAAAAGATGTGGTGTACCAAAAAATTCATATCTTGGATATGGACTTACTGTAGTAAGTTATGATGATATTTTTAAAAATGGAAAATTATATATAGAAAAAAGAAATAGTTCAAAAAAGCCTATAATAAATAATTCAGCAGCATTTCAAGTATTTAGTGATTCTAGTTGTAAAATTCCAGTAAGTGGGCTTATTTATACAAATACAGCTGGTAATGCTACTATTGAACTTAGTGCAGGTAAGTATTATTTAAAAGAAATAAGTGCTCCAAAAGGTTATAATAAAAGTAATGAATGTATGGTTTTTACAATAGAAGCTGATAAAACAGAACCAGTTTATGTAGAAAATACCCAAACTTGTGATTCTGAGTTTGCTGCACTAAAACAAGATGGTTTACAGTATGATATAGCTTCTAGAATAAGATTATTTGAGAAATATAAAAAGTATCAATTATTAAATTTTAATGAAGTAGATAATCCTTGTAGTACTGCCAGAAATTGTGGCACAGATATAAGCGGTAAACCAAATACAAATTCTAGTTGTACTAATACAAATATAAACTATAATCTATTTAATGAAAAAGATTTATCTTGTTATAGTAGTATAGAAAAAATTAATGATAAAAATGCATATTGTATTGTTGAATATAATTATGATAGTTCATTTTTAAGTACATATAATAAGTCATCATTTATAAATGCAGGAAGAATAATATTTCAAGATTTAGATAATTTAGGAACAGGTTATTTACAAAAAAGATGTTATGCTTTTGATACTAATATAACTTTAGGAGATGTAAGTAGTGTTAATTTTAGTGGTGAATTCAAATACAGTAATTATGTAAAGAATTTAAGTATCTTAGATCAAAATTTAGATACTAATATAAGTGCTATAACATATATTCACAATACAAGTAATGAGTTTATAGGTAGATATAATCTTACATATTCAAAATTAAATTATATAAAAAAAGTATCTGGTCTATTAAGTAATGAAAAATGTGGTAATGATTGTATAACTGTTAATGGATTAATAACTCGATTTGAACTTGAAAATAAAATTAATGAAGATTCAAACTATATATTAAAATTTAACCCTAAATTAGATTTAACAGATTCTTATTCTTCTGAATTAAGTATAGACTCTTTAACAAATAATGATGCTTGTGAATATAATTTTAATAAACAAATTATAAAAAATGATAAACCAAATTTAGAATTTAGAATAATAGATACCAAAAATCCTTTTCCAGGAAAAGCAGGAAATGGTAGAACAATAGGAAGTAATTGGTGTACTGGAGATAGTACTTGTACAAGTGCTGGAATAGAAAATTATAGTGCTTTACAAAAAATTGAAGAAACTATTATAAATAAACCAAATGGTTCAGGTATAAATTCAGATGGTACAAAGGCAATTCCAAAGTATACAATAGATTTGAATTATAAAACAATAAAAGATATAAGAGAGTATAATAAAAATCATGCTTTAGATAGTTTTGAACAAGTATGTGATAATAATGGAGAAAATTGTAAAAGTGTATTTTTAATGACTTTTGCAACAAAGAATGAATAACAGGTATATTAATATCTGTTTTTTTGATATAATTGAAAAGGTGATGTATATGCCAGAATTATTATCTCCAGTAGGAAATATGGATTCTCTTATGGCTGCTATTAACGGTGGTTGTGATGCTGTTTATTTATCTGGAATAAACTTCGGAGCTAGAAGTTTTGCTGGAAATTTTACAAATGAAGAAATAAAAAAAGCGATAGAAATTTCACATCTTTATGGTGTTAAGGTATATGTTACAGTAAATACACTTATTTATGATCATGAAGTAGAAAGACTTTTAAAATATGTAGATTTCTTACATTCAAATAATGTAGATGCTTTAATTATGCAAGATATAGGCATGATAGATTTAATAAGAAAAACTTATCCTAATTTATCACTGCATGCATCAACACAACTTCATATACATAATTTAGAAGGTGTAAAGTTTGCCTGCAAATTAGGTCTTAAAAGAGTTGTTTTAGCTCGTGAAACTCCAATAAGTTTAATAAATGAAATAAGGAAAAATACTAATATAGAGCTTGAAGTTTTTGTTCATGGCGCACTTTGCATGAGTTATTCAGGACAATGTTTAATGAGCGCTTTAATAGGAAATAGAAGTGGTAATAGAGGTACGTGTGCTCAATGTTGTAGACAACCATATAGTTTAGAAATCAATGGCACAAAAGTAAAGAAAAATGAATATCTACTTAGTACTAAAGATTTATGTACATTAACAAACATTGGTAAATTAATAGATAGTGGAGTAGAAAGTTTTAAAATAGAAGGAAGAATGAAAAGACCTGAATATGTATATTTAGTAACCTCTATTTATAGAAAAGCTATTGATAATTATATAAAATATAAAAATACAAAAATAACAAATAAAGATATAATAGATATAAAAAAAATATTTAATAGAGAATTTACAAAAGGTTTTTTATTTAATGAAGAAAATGAAAACTATGTAAACACATATAGACCAAATCATTTAGGTATAGAATTAGGTAAGTTATTAGAAGTTAATAACTCTATCAAAGTAAAACTAAGTGATAATTTAAGTATTAATGATGGTATAAGATTAATAGGTGAAAATGATTATGGAATGGTTGTTACAAAAATAATAAAGAATGGTGTAAGCGTTAAAGAAGCAAATATTGGTGATATAATAGTATTACCAGTAAAAATAAAAGGTAATTATAAAAAAATTCTTAAAACAACTGATTATAAAGAACTAAATAGTATAAAAGAAAAAATAAAAAACAATAAAAAAATAACAATAGATGGTATATGTAAAGTAAAGATAAACGAACCATTAAGTCTAAAAATAACTGATGGTAAAAATATAGTAGAGATTACTAGTGATTATTTAATAGAACAATCTAAAAGTATTGAAACTAGTGAAGAAAGAATAATAGAACAATTAAAAAAACTAGGAAATACCATATACCAATTTAATAATTTAGAAATAATAAAAGATTCAAATGCTTTTGTAAGAATAGATAAATTAAATGAAATAAGAAGAGAAGCAATAGATGCTTTAAATAAAAAAAGATTATATAAAATAGAATACTTAAAAGAAAAATACGAGATAAGTGTTAAAGATTATCCTAAAGTAAATAAAAAAAGTGTATTATTAAGTACTTATCAACAATATTTAGATAATTTAGATAAGTTTGATGTGTATTATTCAGATAATTTAGACCTTGTAAAAAGTTGTCCACACATTATCTATAAAATGGATAGAGTTTTAGAACATTTAAATGAGTATGATGATAAATTATTAGTTGGTGAATTAGGTAGTGTTTATAAATATAAAAATATTGATACAGATTTTTCTCTTAACGTTTTTAATTCATATTCAGTTGCTTATCTACATTCTTGTGGGGTAAATAAAATAACTCTATCTTTAGAATTAACTTATAAACAAATAAAAAATTTAATAGATGAATATGAGGCAAGATATAATAAACATCCTAACTTAGAAGTAATAGTTAGTGGATATGAAGAAGCTATGGTATGTAAATATAATATGTTAAAAAAGTTTAAAGTTAATAGTGGATATTTAATAGATAGATTTAATAATAAATATAAGTTAATAGTAAGAAATAATTTAATGTATATTTATAATTATAAAATGAGAAATGATAAAGAAAATTATTTTGATATAGGTGTAAACTATATTAGATATAATATGGATGGAAGTGTGCTATGAAAGAAATTTTAGATATAAGAAAAAAAGTGTCTGTAACTATTTTAAGTTTAATATATAGTATTTTATTAGTATTTGGTACAAGCTATAAAAAAGTAGGAAATGCAACTTTAGTTTTTGATAATATATTTTTAAGTATATTAATATTTATAGTATTATTCTTTTTATCAAGAACTCTTATATTATTTTTATATAAATATTTAGATAATTATAAAATAAAAAATAAGAAAAAGAGTAAATTTAATAATTTATTAGATAAGCATCCATTTATTGTAAGTATGATAATAATATTAATTTTATGGTTACCTTATATAATATCTTTTTATCCTATAATATTATCACCAGATCCTAGTTTTCAAATAAAACAATATTTTGGTATACCAAATAAGTATTCAGATTATTCTATTATGTTAGATAAAAGTGTTACTATAACTAATCACCATCCAGTAATACATACATTACTACTAGGTACTTGTCTAAAACTTGGTAATTTAATAAATTGTGATAATCTAGGTTTATTTCTTTACAGTATTATACAAATAACAATATTATCTAGTGTACTTTCATTAACAATTAGTTACATGACTAAGTTAAAAATTAGCTATAAGTATAGATTAATTGTATTATTAATATATTCTTTAGTACCAATGTTTCCATTGTATGCTATGAGTGGAGTAAAAGATGTAATATTTACTTCTTTAATAATTTTATATGTAATGCTTATATATCATTTAATAAAAAATAAAAAAGATACTTTAAGCATTAAAAAAGTTATATTGATTATATTATTACTTATATTTATTATGCTATTTAGAAATAATGGATTTCATATAATTCTTTTAAGTTTTCCATTTGTACTTTTAATAAATAGAAAAAATTTAAAAAAGTTATTAATTATATTTATAATATTTTTATCGTTTAATACTTGTTATAATAAAGTAATATTACCACATTTTAAGATAACTCCATCAAGTGTACGAGAAATATTATCTATACCATTTCAACAAACTGCTAGGTATGTTAAATATAATAAATTAACAAAAGAAGAGTATGAAATATATGATAAAGTACTTGATATGAGTGATTTAGCTAAAAGATATAAACCAGAAATAAGTGATCCTGTTAAGAATAAATTTAATAAATATACAACAGATAAGGAATTAAAAGAATATTTCAGTACATGGTTAAAGGATCTTACAAAAGATCCAGTAACATATGTGGATGCTACAACAAATAATATATATGGATATTTTTATCCATTTAAATTAAATTGGTATGTTTATTATAAGTATGATACTAGAATAGTTAGTGATGGATTTAATTATCACTATAATAATTTAAATACAAGTAGAGATATTTTAAGTACATTTGCAATCTATTATCCATACATACCAATAATTGGACTTGTATCTAATATTGGATTTAATACATGGATATTATTCTTTATAACAGCTTATATGTTTCATAAAAAAAAGTATTATGGTATAATATATTTATTACCAAGTTATGTGGCACTTTTAGTGTGTATGGCATCACCTGTTAATGCATATTTTAGGTATGCTATGCCATATGTATTCGCAATGCCACTTACAATTGGAATATTCTTAGATGTGATAAAAGGAAGTGTAAAAAATGAAAAAAAGTAAAATAGCAGTTTTAATACCATGCTACAATGAATCTAAAACAATAGAAAAGGTAGTAAAAGATTATAAAAGTGTATTAAAAGATGCTGATATATACGTATATGATAATAATTCTAGTGATAATACAGATAAAATAGCACGCGCTGCAGGAGCTATAGTAAGATATGAATATAAACAAGGAAAAGGTAATGTAATTAGAAGTATGTTTAGAGATATAGATGCAGATTGTTATCTTATGATAGATGGTGATGATACGTATCCTAAAGAAAATGCTCGTGAAATGTGTGATTTAATTCTTAGTGGTAAAGCTGACATGGTAATAGGAGATAGATTATCAAGCACATATTTTACAGAAAATAAAAGACCATTTCATAATTTTGGAAATAGGTTAGTTAGATTTTTAATAAACAAACTATTTAAAAATAATGTAAGGGATATAATGACAGGTTATAGAGCTTTTAGTTATGATTTTGTAAAAGGTTTTCCAGTTTTATCTAAAGGTTTTGAAATAGAAACAGAAATGACAATTCATGCTGTAGATAAAAATTATAAATTAGTGGAAATACCAGTTACATATAGAGATAGACCAGAGGGTTCTGTTTCTAAATTAAATACTTATAGTGATGGATTTAAAGTATTAAAAACAATAGCTACGTTATTTAAAGAATATAAACCCGCAACATTCTTTAATATTGTAGCAACTATTTTCTTAATTATTTCATTAATACTAGGAGTACCAGTATTTGTAGAGTATTTTAAAACGGGTTTAGTGCCTAAATTTCCAAGTTTAATAGTATCAGGAGTAGCTTTAACACTTGCTATGTTACTTTGGATAACAGGAATAATATTACAAGTAACTGTTAAACATCAACACCAAATGTATGAATTATATCTAAATTTATTAAGGAACAAAGATGAAAAAGATACTAGAAAAAAAGATAATTAAACAAATATTAAAATTTGGAGTAGTAGGTGGACTTGCCTTTGTAATAGATTATGCATTACTTTATTTACTTACAGAGTTTTTAAATATACATTATTTAGTATCATCAATAATATCATTTTCAGTATCTGTTATATTTAATTATATATTAAGTATTAAATGGGTATTCGATGTAAATAAAAAGCAGGATGTTAAAGAATTTATAATATTTATAGTATTAAGTATTATTGGACTTGGAATAAATTCTTTAATAATGTATATAATGGTAGATTTAATGAACGTTTATTATATGGCATCAAAAATAGTTGCTACAGCAGTAGTTATGGTATATAATTTCATAACTAGAAAAATATTTATTGAGGGGAAGTAAAATGGTAGAGTATTTAAATACAAGTGATATTAGTTTATATAAGGATTTCATAAAAGAAGTATTTGATTATGAAATAAATGAAGAAGTAGTAAAGAAATTTTTAAAGAAAAATAAAATACTAGTAATTAAAGAAGATGATAAAATAATAGGTTCTGTAACAATAGAACAAAGATTTGAATTTGTTAAGAACCAAAAATATTATTTTCTAAGTTATTTGGGTGTATCCAAAAAATATAGAAGAATGGGATATGCTTCTAGGTTATTTGAAAAAGTAGAAGAACTAGTTCAAAAGAATGAAATAAAGTATATAGAACTTACTTCAGGTAATCAAAGAAGAAGTGCTCATTACTTTTATAAGAGTAAAAATTTTAAAATAAAAGATACAACTGTGTTTGTAAAACTATACTAAAATGTGTAAATTTGAAAAAATTTACATTTTTTTTGCAAAAAAAAAGGAAATCACGAAAAAAAATAGAATGATATATATGAGGAGGTGATAATATTAAAAAATATCCATTAGTATTACAGGAAGAAATTAAGGACTGTGGAGTCTCTTGTATAAGCATGGTATTATCTTATTATGGAGGATTTGTTAAAAAGAATAATTTATTAGATTTGACAAAAACAACTATAAAGGGGACAACTGCTTATCATATAAAGGAAACATTAAAGACATTGGGATTTGAATCGAAAGGTATTAGTTGTACATTAGAAGACATAAATAAAGATAATATAATACTACCTTGTATAGCAAGCGTTACAATAAATGAGTCCTATAAACACTTTGTAGTAATATATGAAATTAATTTTAATAAAAAATATTTAATAATAGGTGATCCTGCAGATAAAGTAAAGAAAATTTCATATAAAGAATTCGATAAAATATATAATAAAGTCATAATAACTTTTTTCCCAACAAAAACTTTATCAATAGATAAAAATATATCCAGCATTAAATTTATTACTTATCTATTAAAATCACATAAAACTTCATTTTTAAATATCTTTATTTTATCCCTATTTATAACACTTTTTTCTATATTAACTACATTCTATACTGAATACATAATTAATGGTATAAATTTTTACTCAACTAATTATTTAACTTATATTTTTTGTATCTTCTTTTCTATATATATACTAAAAATTATATCAGATTATTTCAGAAATAAATTATTAGTGTTTATTAATACTAAAATAGATCTTACTCTTACAATAGATATTTTTAATAATATTATATATCTTCCTTATCACTATTATAAGAATAGAACTACTGGAGATATAATATCTAGAATAAATGATTTAAATAGTATAAGAGATGTTATAAGTAAAGTAGCTCTTTCTATATTTGTAGATTTACCACTCACCATAATTTCTCTCATTGTATTATTTATAATTAATAAAACTTTGTTTACCATTGGAATTTTAATACTTGTTTTTTATTTTATTATAATTATTTTATTTAGAGGAGTATTTGAAAGTTATATAAAGAAAATACAAAGACAAAAGAGTGAAGTAACCGCATATATGATAGAATCTATAAATGGTTTTGAAACTATAAAGGGAAGTCATATAGAAGAAAGTATAATGAATAAATTTGAAAAGAAATATGTAAAATATCTAAAAAAGTTATTTAATTATCAAAATATATATTTTTTAGAAAATTTATTAAAACAATTAATAAACGATATAGGCTTTATAACAATAACACTCATAGGTGGATTATTAGTTATAAATGGTAAACTTACAATTGGAACACTTTTTACATTTACATCACTTTTAGTATATTTTTTAGAACCTATCAAAAATATAATTGATTTAGATACAACAATAAAAGAAGCAAAGAATTCGATTAAAAGAATCTCGAATTTGCTTGATGTAGAAAAATCAAAAGATGGAATAGTTAAATTAGAAAGAGTAGATAATATAGAATTTAAAAATTTAAGTTATTCATTTAATGATAGAGATTATATTTTAAAAGATATAAATTTAAATATAGAAAAAAATTCTAAAATAATGGTAGTAGGTAAAAGTGGTAGTGGTAAAAGTACTTTATTTAAAATACTTATGAAATATTATAATGTAGATAATAATAAAGTATTTATAAATGGTATAGATATAAATAACTATACCAAAGAATCTATAAACAATAAAATTATTTATGTGAGTCAAAATGAAATACTATTTAATGATACACTTTATAATAATTTGATATTTGATAATAGTGATAGTTCTAAACTTTTGGATGTTTCAAAAATGTGCTACGTAGATGAAATAAAAGATCATAATTTAGGTTTTAATATTTTAATAGAAGAAAATGGATTTAATTTATCTGGAGGAGAGAAGCAACGAATAATACTCGCACGAGCTCTTTTAAGAAATTTTGATACAATTATTATAGATGAAGGATTAAGTGAAGTAGATACAAATATGGAAAGAAAAATTTTGAAAAATATTTTTAAATACTTTAAAGATAAACAAATAATAGTTATATCCCATAGATTAGATAATTTAGATCTATTTGATAGATTAATTAAGATAGAAAATGGAGTGCAGAAGGATGTATATAGGAATGGATAAAATTGATATTTATAATGATTCGGCAATAATACTAAATAGAAAGACTCCTAAATGTATTATATCTTGGATAACTATTTTAATATTATTATTTATAATTTGTTTTATATTATTTTCTATACCATTTAATATATATAATAGTGTAATAGGACAAGTAACTCTAGTAGATAATGATTATTATGTCCTTGTAGATTCAAGTGATTTTCCATTAAATAAAAAATTATATATTAAAGATAAATATTATAGATATAAGATAATCAAAAAAGATAGTAATATATTACTTAAATTAGATTTAGATGATTCACTAAAATTAAATAATAACATAATTTTAATGCACACACAAAGTGATAGAACAACAGTATTTAAAATACTGAAAGAAAAAATAAAGAAGGGAGTAAAAAAATGAAAAATTTAACTGACAAAGAATTGGCAAATATAGATGGAGGGGCATTTAAGATAGGTATATTTGTAGGAGTAGCAGCTGGTATAACATTTTTAATAGGACTTGTTGATGGTATTATGAGACCATTAAAATGTAATTAGGAGGTATTATGATAGAATTAAAAAAAGATGAATTATTAAAAATTGAAGGTGGGGCTTGGTATTCAGCTGCATTCTTCAATGCTGCAGCAAGAATTGCTTCAACACTTATGGATATGGGAAGAAGTCTTGGATCTGCAATAAGAAGAGCTTTTAATGGAACTTTTTGCCCAATTTAAAAATAAAAAAATATTGTTATCAGCGCTCATTATAATAACAATACCACTTTGGTTGTCACTTGTAAGTTATACATTTACTACAATATTAAATGCAGGAAGATATGTAGGAACAATGACAAGACTTATAAATAGTAGTTATATTTGTCCAATGTAAGAGAGATTTTCTCTCTTTTTTGTAAAGAAATCGCTAAAATTGTTGAATTTTGTATTAAATATAAAAGTTTTTCTTGTATAATTTATAGGATAGTGTTATAATACTGGTAGATTTGTGAAAGGAGGGATTACATGTCAAAGGTAGTAGTAAGAAACGGAAATGTTGATGGTGCACTTCGTACTATGAAACAAAAAAATGCAAGAGACGGCCTCCTAAAAAAAGCTAGAGAAAGACAAGAAGGTTATAAAAAACCAGGAGTAAGACGCAGAGAGAAAAAAGACGAAGGTATTAAAAATACTAGAAGAAGAGAAAGAAATAATTATTAAGAGCTGTAAGGCTCTTTAATTTTAGAAAGGGTTATATGAAAGATAAAATATTAAAAGATTTAGTAAGCGCTATGAAAAGTCAAGATAAGGATACATTAAGTGTTCTTAGAATGGTTAAAGGTGCTATACAATTAGAAGAAATCAAAATAAAAAAAGAATTGACAGACGAAGATGTTGTTGCAGTAATAAGCAAACAAATTAAAACAAGAAAAGAATCTATTACTGAATTTGAGAAAGCTGGTAGAACAGATTTAATTGATCAAACAAAACAAGAAATAGAAATATTAAGTAAATATATGCCTGAACAATTAAGTGAAGACGAAGTATTAAAAGTAATAGATGAAGCTTTTCTTGCAATAAATCCAACTGCCCAATCAGATATGGGAAAACTTATGGGTTTTGTAACACCTAAATTAAAAGGTAAAGCTGATATGAGTTTTGTATCAAAAACTATAAAAGAAAGATTAAGTAAATAAAAACTATAAAGCATAAACTTTATAGTTTTATTTTAATAAATAACAAATAGTTGATATAACTTCTTTTTTCATAATTTCATAGTTAATTTTACTGTGCTTATGATATACAATTTCATGACAATAATTATCAACTATACCAATAATAATATGAACTTTTTCAAATAAATTAGGTGTATTGATACCATTATTATGTAATACTTCAACAATTTTTTCTGTTGATTTAATTTCTTTATCATGAAAAATATTTGCAATATCATCATCTAAATGTGATAAGGCAATCATTTCTTCATGAGCCTTTTTAGATAATGTATGTTTCTTTATAAAAACATCTAACATTTCATTTAATAAATTTTCTAAATTATTAAATTTTATTTCATTGTTTTCTAATATTTCTAAAATAGGGAACATAATATCACTAGAATAAGCCTTTATTCCTTCTATAAATATTTCTTTTTTGTCATTAAAATATTGATATATAATTCCAGTTGATACTAGAGCTTCTTTAGCTATATCATTGGTATTTATATTATAATAACCTTTATCACAAATAAGTTTAAAACCAACATTTATAATTCTATTTCTTTTTTCAATAGATCTTTTTTGAGTAGGTATTCTAGTATTAGACATAAAATCACTTCCTTAATAGATATTATATACTTAATTTAAATTTTTTACAACAAATGTGAAGAAAATATCATATTTCGTTGACTTATTACTATTATATAAGTATAATTGTATTGAAATGTGATATTTATATCACATTAGAAAGGAGTTTTATGAAAGAATTAATTAGTTTTAAAAATGTAAAAAAGACTTATATAGTAGGAGAGAAAAAATTTAATGCTTTAGATGGAGTAGAATTTACAATAAACAAAGGTGAGTTTGTAGTTATTTTAGGTCCTAGTGGAGCAGGAAAATCAACTCTTTTAAATTTACTAGGCGGTATGGATAAAGTAACAAGTGGTAAAATTAAAGTAGGTGAAGAAGTAGTATCTAGTATGAATGACAAAGAACTTACTAATTATCGTGCTGAAAATGTTGGATTTGTATTTCAATTTTATAATATTTTACCAACTCTTACAGTATTAGAAAATGTAAAAATTGTAAATGATATAGTAAAAAAACCTAAGGATGCTAAAAAAATATTAAGAGAGGTAGGACTTGATAAACATTATAATAAATTTCCAAACCAATTATCAGGTGGAGAGCAACAAAGGGTTTCTATAGCGCGTGCTATAGCTAAAGATCCATTACTTCTTTTATGCGATGAACCAACAGGTGCCTTAGATTCTAAGACTGGTGTAGAGGTATTAAAGTTATTACACTCACAATGTAGTCATAACAATGGAGAAAATACAGTAGTTGTAGTAACCCATAATTCACTTATTGCTGATATCGCTGATAGAGTTATAAAATTAAAAAATGGTAAAGTCGAAAGTAATGAAGTAAATAAACATCCTAAAGATATTGATGAGGTTGTGTGGTAATATGCTAAAGAAAAAAATGATTCGAGACATTTTACAAAATAGATCACAATTTATAACAATCTTTTTAATGATTTTAATAGGAGTTATGGTTTATACAGGTATAGAATCATATATGGATGGTATGATAAATGCTGCTTCTAGCTTCTATGAAAAAAACAATTTACAAGATTTAAATGTTATAGGAACATCACTAACACGTTCTGATTTAGAAAAAATTAAATCATTAAAAAATGTAGAAGATGCAGAAAGAAAATTAGTAGTAACTGGGATAGATAATGATGATAATGATAAAACATATTTAATAAGTTTTATAGAATCAAATAATATTTCTAAATTTTATATATTAGAAGGAGAAAAATTTGATGTAAATAAAAAAGGCGTTTGGGTAGATAATTTCTATGCAAAAAATAATAATTTAAAAATAGGGGATACATTAAATATTAAATATGATACTTTTGTATTAAAAGAAAAAATATTAGGATTTATAAATGTACCAGATCATATATATGATGTTAAAGATGAATCTGAAATAGTTCCTAACAGAGATATATTTGGATTTATTTATATGTCTTATAAAGAAATACCAGAGAATTATATTAAAGAATTAGTAATGAAAAATTTAAAAATTACTGATGAATCATATTTAAAACAATTTAATTATGAAGAATATATTCCATATAATTACATAATGGTTGATGTAAATAAAAAAGAAAATGTGGATAGTGTAAAAAATGATATTGAAGATAAAGTAAAAAATGCTTTAGGTATTGTGAAAATAGAAGACACTGCTTCATATTTAATGTATCAGGGTGAAATAGACGAAGGAAAATCATATGTAGGAATATTTTCTGGATTGTTTCTTTTTATAGCTCTTTTATCAGTAATAACAACAATGACAAGAGTAGTTAAAAAGCAAAAACTTCAAATAGGTACGTTAAAAGCTTTAGGAATAAAAAATTATAGAATATTATTTCATTATGTCGGTTATGGATTTTGGGTTTCATTATTTGCTTCCATAGCAGGAATTATTTTAGGTAGATATTTTATTGGAAGTGTATTTTTAGGAATTGAAATGTCATTTTTTGAAGTACCAAATGGAGTACCTGTAATAAATAATAAAAGTTATATAGTAGCTCTAATCGTAATACTTGTTACATCGTTTATTACATATTTAACTTGTAGAAAAGAACTTAGAAAAATCCCAGCAGAATCACTTAGAAATGAACTTCCTAAAGTAAAGAATGGTAGTTTGAATATAACTACAAAAGGAATATTTAAAAAATTAAGATTTTCTAGTAAATGGAATTTAAGGGATATAATTAGAAATAAATTTAGAACAATTACTGGTGTGGTAGGTATTGTTGGATGTTGTACTTTGATAGTATGTGCATTTGGTATGTTAAATAGTATGAACCATTTTATAAAATTACAGTTTAAAGATTTGTATAATTTTGATTATAAATTAAATTTAAGAGAAAATATATCAGATACACAATTAAAAGAGTTAGAAAAAATCTATGGAGCTGAAACTAGTCAAACTCTAAACATAGAAATTAAAGATAGTAAAGGTATTAGAACAACAAATACAGCTACTGTAGTTGATGTAGATAAATTGGTTAGATTTCAAAATAAACAAGATAATTTTATAAAAATAGATAAAAATAATGGAGTATACATAACAAGTAAATTAGCTCAAAATGAAAATTATAAAATAGGCGATACAATAAAATGGCACATATATGGTAATTCTAAATACTATGAATCTAAAATTGTAGGATTTAATAAAGATCCTCAAAATCAAAATATAACAATGACAAGAGAATATATGGAAAGTTTAGGTTTAAAATATAATCCAGATTCTTTATATACTAATTATAATTTGAAGAGTGTTAAAGAAATAGATGGAGTTGAACTTGTTCAAGATAAAGAATCTTTAAAGACAAGTATGGAATCTATGTTGTCAATGATGAGAAAAATGATTATCTTAATAATATTTTTTGCAATATTCTTAGGAGCAGTTATAATATACAATATGGGAATACTTTCATATAGTGAAAAACAATATCAATTTTCAACATTAAAAGTATTAGGCTTTAAAGATAAAAAGATAAAACAAATATTTATAGAACAAAATATTTGGATTACATTTTTATCAGTTATAATAGGACTTCCTTCAGGCTATTATTTAACTTCATGGTTATTTAAAACTTGTCTAGATGATAATTTTGATTTTGGAGTACATATTAATATTAGTACTTATATAATTGCTACTGTAGGTACATTCTTAGTATCTTACTTAGTATCTAAGTTTTTATCTAGAAAGATAAATAAAATAGATATGGTTAGTAGTTTAAAAGGAAATGAATAAAATATATAAACAAAAGAATTGGATTATTCCAATTCTTTATTATATGCTGTTTATTTCATCTTCCGTAAGTCCTGTTGATTTAATAATTATATCTATAGAAACATTGTTTTCTTTTAATGCTTTAGCTGTAGAAATCTTTTGTTGTTTTAACTCTTGCTCATTAAGTTCTTTTTGTTGCTCTATTCCTTTTTGAAGACCATCTTCATAAGCATCAGTCTTTAATGTATTCTTAAGAAGTCTAGCTTCATCTTCATCACTCATATATCTAACAAACTCTGGAT
>OLHG01000587.1_pt1 | contig 25629 bp, 13 predicted proteins | sample 1605971 | NCBI WGS metagenome assembly OLHG01 (sample SAMN03283289) | human gut metagenome | biome: human-associated habitat; material: feces | host: Homo sapiens | place: Peru | collected 2012 | reverse complement strand
CTGGCTCAGTCCTACGCCATCACGCCCTATCTTGGTGTTGAACTTCAGCGGCAAGGCCATCACATAATCCTTGATGCAAGCTATCTCAGCAGCTCTCATCAAACGGTCTTCATCTATCTCTGCATCATCCACTGCTATGTTGCGCCCGATGCTTTCCGAGAAGATGACGCCCTCCTGCATCACAACTCCACACTGTCGGCGCCACCATTTCCTGTTGAGCTGATTGATGTCGGTATCGCCGATGGTGATTTTTCCTTCCAACACCGGGTAGTACCCCAGCATCAATCTGATGAGCGTGGTCTTTCCACTGCCCGATGCTCCCACTATCGCCGTCACCTTACCTTGAGGAATATGAATATCCACCCCGTCTATCGTCTTTCTGAGGGCATGAGGATCATACTTGAACATGATGTTGCTGATATGGATACCATCCTCAGGATGATCAAGACCAGTCAGCAAGCCCTCCTTTCCGTTCTCATCATCCATCTGGTGAATCTCATTGATACGTTCCAGACTGATTTTCACATCCTGCACGGAATAGAAGAAGTTCATCAACTGCTCCACAGGCGAGTTGAGCTGTCCGATGATATATTGCACGGCGAGCATCATACCCAAGGTCATGTGCCCTTGGATTACCGCCGTAGCGGCAACCACCGTCACTACGATATTCTTCACCTCATTGATAAAAATACTTCCTGCCTCCTGGGTCTGCTGTAGTTTTAGAGATTTCTGCTGCACCCTGAAAAGATTCACCTGTGTCTCCTCCCACTCCTTTCGCTTGCGCTGCTCACAATCCTGCAACTTGATTTCCTGCATAGAAGTGATGAACTCGTATGTCCTGTTGTTATTGATGGCCTGCTGCTCGAAGAGTTCATAATCGAGCACCTTTCTTCGACGCAGGAAGAGAGCCATCCATCCTCCGTACAGGATGCTGCCAAGCAAGAAGATGGCAAACACCACCTTATTATATATAAAGAGCACCACCGAAAACACCACGAAGGTAAGCATGGCAAAGGTGATGTTGAGCGTCTGCTGGGTGAGGAAGTTGTTCACACGGCTATGATCGTTCATTCTCTGCATCAAGTCGCCCATCAGTTTGGTGTCGAAGAACGACATCGGCAGTTTCAGCAGTTTGATGAAGAAGTCGCTCACCAGGGAGATATTGATCCGCATGGAGATGCGGAGCAGGAACCATCGGCGGGCAAAGTCTATCGCAGTTCGGCTGACGGTGAGCATCAACTGGCCTAAGAGAATGAGCCAGATGAATCCAATATCCTGGTTCTTGATGCCGACATCCACGATGGATTGGGTAAGGAACGGCAATACCAGCTGCAGGGCACTGCCCGCAAGCAGTCCCAAGACAATCCAGGAGAATGCCTTGCGGTATTTCTTGAAATATCTGAAAAGGAACTTGAAGGAACGCTTCTCCTTCTGTCTATCTTCTCCTTCCATCTGATAGGTAAAGAAGGCTGGAGTAGTCTCGAAGAACATGGCAATGCCCTTGTCCTCGTCATTAGAGCGAGTGCTTATCCAATGCCGTCTGAATTCTTCAAGATTATAAGTTGTCTTTCCCTTGCCAGGGTCTGCGATATAGAATTTCTTGCCCTTCTTCACCTTATATAATACCACGAAATGGTTCTGGTTCCAATGAAGGATGCAAGGGAGCGGAGTTTCGCTAAGTTCCTCTATTGTAGCCCTAGCCGAAACCGTTTGAAATCCCAATATTCTTGCAGCCTCATTGATGCCCAGCATGGAGACACCTTCCGTTGTTGCAAAGCAAATCTTCGACAGAGATTCCAATGTATAGTCTCTGCCGAAATATTTACAAATCATCAGCAAGCAAGTAATGCCACATAGCATACTATCATGCTGAAAACAAACAGGAAATCTATTCATTTACTTTTCCACATCTAAATTCTTACTATTATTTAGCTTTGTTGTCTTCCCCTTACCCAAACTATACTTAACACTGATTAGGGCAACAAAAGCATTTACTCTATTATCTCCATAGGTTTGATAAGCAAAATTTGGAAGACTCACTTTCGTATAAGTCTTCTTGGAAATCATGGACGTCGGTATACTTACTTCCAAAGATATTGGCAACTTACCTTTTAACAAAGAGCAAGAAGTTCCAATAAACAACTTTTCCTCTTCATCATACTGTTTACCTTGTAATAATGGCAATTTGTCATGTCGAAGGAAATAGCTAGCCATGAAACTCAATTTTGTATTTGGAACATTCCAAAGAAGCTGTGTATCAAGATACCAGGTTCTACCAAAATGCTTCGTGTCATCTTTCATATACCGATGATACCATTGGTAATTTGCAACAAATGACAGTTCTACGCCTTTGCCAAGATTATAATCACCTTCCATTCCCAAGTAATTATGTCTATAATTACAATTTGCTTGAGTTTGATAAGTTTTATCCTCTTCTTGCTGATAATAATCTATAATCTCATCCTTGCTCTGCTTGTACATATAGTCAATCTTGACTATATTGACAAAGTTGACAGTAATTTCAGAATAATGCATAATTCTAGGTTTCAACTCAGAATTACCTCTATGCCAAAGCACATCATTCACTTGCCATCTTACCGTTGACAGCTGATCAAGGTTGGGGTATTCCACATCACAAAAATAATTATATTGCAAATACATCCACTTAACAGGTTTCCAATAACCTTTAAACAAAGGCATCCAAGATGTATGTTTCTCAGATACAGCCTTCAATTGGTTTTCATCTTTAACAGTCAACAAATGAGTGCCTAGCAAAGCATTGAAATTTCTAAATGGCTGATATGATATTGCTCCCATCAATTTACTTCGAGTTTCCTTGCTATTATACAATACTATATTTTCATTTCGGTCAGAATTAGAATAGTCTTTCCATATTTGGGTGTAGTCAGCCCACAAAGACACCTTGTTACCCAAATAATAATTGGCAGACAAATAATAACGCCAATAATTCTTATTCCCCTTGTAAGGACTAAGAACAATATTGTCCTTCTCACTATATATTCTATCTTCATGAATATCATACCAATTATATATGAGTTCCGAAGATAAATTCAAGTGATTCGCAAACTTTCCTTTATAAAACAATCCTATGGTATAATCATCTGTCTTAAAATCATCCAGACTATTCAATTCATAAAACTTATCATTATTGAACACAGAGAAGGAATCATTCTGTTTAGTTCCTTTTCTTTCTATCCATGCTTGCGCAGATAGAATCTGATTGTTTGATAATCTATAATCCGCGCCCAAACTAAAGCTCCCCATATTATTCCTAGTACTTATGTTTGGCTTTTTATAATCAGCTGCCTCTGATTTAATCACAAGATCAGACATACTGCTATATTCATAACCAGATACATCATAATTCTGACGATGATTAAAGCTTAAGCTACCATACAAGTTAACCTTGGGTAAGGTATAGGTAAAGCTGGTACCTATAGCTTCCCTATTAGAATGCTTGTTCCTGAAAGAATACAGATTGCGGGTAAAAGCACTTACATCCCATCCTTTATAATCATCAGCCAATTCGATATTAAGTACAACAGGATAATCAGAATATTTACCTGCAGGATAACGCATAATTTCAACTTTCTTGATGCGTTTAGGATTGAGACTGATAGCATATTCCCTTTTTACTTCTTTACCATTGATAACTATTGGCACATTTTTGTCTTTACCGACATTTACCTCATCTGTTCCCCAGTCAGTTGTTATTCCAGGCAACTTTGCCAATAATTGTATAGCACTAACAGTTCCCTTACGAAGGGAATCTGTTATAAATATTGTTTCTTTTGATGCATTTCTACTCACCATATCAGCCACAACCACAACATCCTTCAGTTCTTTTTCTAACGAAAAATTTGCAGAAGGCATGCTGGTAGAATCCGATACGGACACAACCTTTCCTTTCACCTGCGCTAAGCAAGTGAAAGGAAACAAAAGCAATATCAACACAAGTTTTGAACCAATTCTCATATTATTAAAATTTTGATGTTAATGAATTTCTGCAGCAAATATTTTTATCTATTCTACTTTTAAAAGTTTTCTATGTAGTTACGAAGCGAAAAATGCTCATTTTTAATGCCAACCTTATCCTTATACAAGAACAACTTTTCTTCATTCATACACAACGCTGATGCAACTTAGTTCCCTTACAAGACAAGAAGTAAAATGAACCTTATTTTAATCTTTCAAGCATCCGATAGGAACTACAAAAACACCATCTTTTCTTCGATATTTCCTCAGTTGGCTGGATTTTATTTCCTCAGTTGGCCGTATTTCGTTTCCTCAGTTGGCCGTATTTTATTTCCTTAATTGGCTGGACTCATTTTAATCAACAGGTTTTGGTTGCCGGAAAGCAGAAGGCGTTACCCCTCTCATCTTCTTGAAGAACTTGGTGAGATGAGCCTGCGAGGAGAAGCCGAAGGTATTGGCTATCTCCTGAACCGTATGCGTGGTGGTAGAAAGCTCGCGCTCTATCTCCTTCACGATGTATTCATCGATGATTGCCTTCGGCGTCTTGCCAGAGATGCGGCGGGTAACCTGAGCCAGATAACGGCCACTCACATTCAGCTGGTCGGCATAGAAATGAACATCGCTATAGGTACGGCAGAAGTTATTCACCTGCGAGATAAACTGATTGTAAAGCTCGGAACTTCTGCCCTGCAGATTGCTCTGGCGCACGAGTTCTACATTGATGAAATCCTGCGCCATCGCCAACGCCTCCTCCATCTTCTTGCCCTGATTCAGATAAACGGCAAGAGCTGAAGAGAAACGGTTGATGAGACCATGCGAATTGGCATTATCGAGGCGGTAGATTCGGAGTCCCTGCTTCTCGGCAAGGCTCAGCAGTCGGGAGTTCTGAAGAATGATGTCGCTCTCCTTCTTCCGTGCTACGACGACAGAACAGAGCGGCAGCAGACGGTATTTAATCTGGCTCACCACATCTTCCGTCATCAGCGCATCGCCCTGGCTCGACCAGATGGCAGGGGCATAGATGATATGGGCAGGACGGTACTTGGTCAACGCATCGATGACCACATTCAGCGTCTCCACCCTGCGTATCATACCAATCTTCACAATATCAGGCTGCATATCGTTCATGATAGCCTCTATCTGCCCCGAAACAATCTCGGCAGGAATATCGAAGAACTCCTGAATACCGAGCGTATTCTGCACAGTGATGCTGGTTATTGCCGAAACAGCATAACCGCCCAACTCGGAAATCGTCCTGATGTCCGCCTGTACACCAGAGCCTCCGGTGCTGTCTGAACCTGTAATCGTTAATATCATATCCTTAAACTTTTAACCCGATGATAAGTTTGAGGGCAAAGATACAAAAAAAGAGCGAATAATCCGCAGAATTTGCAGATAATTCGCTCTTTTTTTTATTCTTCAGTAAGATCTTTACATTCCTTGAGTATCTCGGCAGGTACCTCATCGCAACGCTTGTAGCGGCTGATGTCGGTAGCATCGTCCTTGGCGGTCCATATCATGGAACCCGAAGCCAGAAGGCGGGTTACGAGATAACTCTGGTTCCAGTCGCCCGTACCGTTATCATAGCTTCCGCTGATGATGTAGCCCTGGTATGGATCGTTCTTGATAGCGAACGAACCGGTGATATGGCGACCATACATACTGTCAAACTTCTGATACATCTCGAAAGTCTGGTCCTTGCGATTGAAAACGATGTAGCAGTATGTGCCCTCAGCAAGAGGTTCACCGTTCCACTCAGCCAACTCCCATGTGCCATGAAGATTGGCAGGCGTAACTTCCAGAGAAGGCTCCTCCGGTTCATCATCATCGCTGCTGCAGGCTGCAACACCGCAGGCAAACAACGCAATCACCAGGAGGGTGAAGAGTTTTTTCAAATATTTCATTGTCTTGATATTTTTTCTTGTTTACTTTTTTCCTTTTTTACCTTTTTACCCTTTTACCTTTTTACCTTTACAACGACCTGTATCGTCCTGTCAGACGGACGGGCATCCAAGCCCTCCAGGATAACAGGGAAGGTGAAAGTTTCGGGCATCGTGGCCGGAATCTTATCGGCTATGATGGTGATGACGAGGTCAGCCTCATCACCCGGTTCTATCACCTCTGGCTCTGTCGTAAGACGGGCATAAGGAGGAAGAAGGAGGCTGGATATACGGAGCGGCTTATCACCGCAGTTTCCGCAGAGGATGCGTGCCTCAGGCTCTGTGCCCGGCTTTACCTCTGTGATACTTGCCTTCGCCTGTTTCAGTCTGAGTGCGCCCATCTTGTGCGGATAGCGTGCCCACTGGTCAGCACCCGGCAGCACCTTGCCCGTTAAGGCAAGCTTGACGGCAGGCTGTCCCTCTACCTCTTTCAGATAGAGATAAGCACCCGTATTGATGGTGCCCGGATAGCGGTTAGGCGTGAAGGTGATCTGCACCTGACAGGTATCGCCAGGCTTCATCACATCGTCCCTGACATAAGAACTGGTACATCCACAGGTGGTTCTCACCTGTGTGATGTGCAGTATCTTCTTGCTCACATTCTTACCTGTGAAGTTGAAGGTGCGAGGCGCATCGTCCTCGGTCATCGTACCTGCATCGATAAGCGGATGCTCAAACTTCAGCAGTTCCTCCTGCGCATTCACCGTAACAGGCAAAGCCAGGAAGAAAAACGATAGGAAGGCAAATATCTTCATATTACATCCAATTACATCCAACCATTGTTACCGGCACTCTTTCTAACGGTCACAACTACGGTCTGGCTGGTGCCGTCGGCAGCTGTTACGGTGAGCGATGTGCTTCCGGCAGCGAGTCCCTTCACGGTGAGTGTCTTGCCATCTACTGAAGCAGAAGCTACGCTGCCATTCGCTACTGAGCAAGAGAAGCCCTCTGTCTGACCTGCGAAATAAGGAGCGAGGTTGAGAGTATATGTCTTCTCGATGCCCACATAAACGTTAGGCAACTTCATATCAGAACTGAGTTCCTTGTTCTTGATGTTATTCAAGAGCTGAGCTGCATCAATCAGACCAGCACCCATCTTGCCGATGTACTTAGAGAGCTGTACGATCTCAGGCGAAGCACCTACGGTAGTATGGTTCATGTAGTAGGTCTTGGTTGCACCATTTCCGTAATGGCTATCCAGTTCCTTTACAGACTTCTTCATCAGGGCTACGAAATCGGCAGCACGATAATGACGGTTCGTCTTAGCAGCGTAAGCGAGACCCAAGGCAGCCACACCCGAAACGTGAGGACAAGCCATAGAGGTTCCCTCCATGTAGCCGTAAGCAGGCTGACCGTTCTTGATCATCGTAGAGAGCACAGCACCTTTCTGCTCGGTTGTCTCTGCCCAGTATTCATCTTCCTGTTCACCAATCTTGCTGTAATATTCCAAGTCGCCACCAGGAGCGCTCAGGGTTACGAGCGAACCGAAGTCGGTGTAGCAGGCTGGAGTAAAGTCGGCAGCTACTGAAGATACGCAGACGCACTTAGAGTAAGCACCAGGGAACGCAGGATTGCCAGCATACTCGTTACCGGCTGCGAAGACTGGAATACCGCCGTCGATGACACCATTAGGCGAACCGGCATTGTTGATGAAGTAATCCAAAGCTTCCTTCTCCAGCGGATAGGTCTCTGCCCATTCCTTCTCAGTAGCAGGACCCGGAGTATAACCGTTGATGATGCTAGACTCTGAAGAGTTGTAACCCCAACTGCACTGCAGGATGACAGCACCATTATCGGCAGCATACTTGATGGCTCTCGCCTCGCCTGCCAAGGTTACGCTGTTCTGACCGGAGAATACCTGACAAGACATGATCTTGACACCAGAGTTAGGAGTTCCGTCACCACCGGCAACACCAGATACACCGATACCATTATTATTTACGGCTGCAATGGTACCAGCTACGTGAGTACCGTGACCGGTGTCATTCGCATCAGTCCAGGTAATATCGCCACTCTCTGTTACGAAGTTGTAGCCATGGAGGTCGCCCTCATAACCGTTTCCGTCGCCGTCAGTCTGGGCACCCTGAACACTTTCGCCCGGGTTGCACCACATGTTGGCTGCCAAATCAGGGTGAGTATACATCACACCCTCATCGAGAATAGCCACGATGATAGAAGGATCACCTGTGCAGGTCTTCCATGCCTCAAGTGCATTCACATCACATCCTGCCTTAGCACCCACGTGATTATTGTTGAGGTTCTCGAAATCATAGTTGCCCTCGCCCAGGTTGCGGTAGTGCCACTGGCTTGCAAAGCCTGGGTCGTTTGGCTCGCCCTCGGCTGCTGCGCGGGTAGACTTCTGCTGAAGTGCCTTATCGCTGAGATAGATGCGCTTGCTGTCGGTATTGTAAGCACGCTTGATGCGGCCGTTGGTCTGAACCTTTGAGATTTCACCCAACTGCTTCAGGCGCTCGGCAGCCGCCTTCAGGTCGGTTCCCTTGTTAAACTTCACCGTATACCAGAGATGGAGACCCGCCTCACGGGTTCTTGCCTCAGTATTTGCATCCACTGGGAACACACGCTCAAAGCTGTAGCTTCCCAGGATGTCGAGCACCTCGTCGGTAGAAGGAATACCCGAACGGGTAGCCTTTCCGGAGCGAGTCTTGCCCAGTTGTGCCTGGTCGAGGATATCGCTCATCTCCGGACTGAACTTAATCAGCAGTTCACCAGCCTCAGCATCTGCAGGGATGGTAATTTCTGAATTTCCGTCAGAAGAGCCGATGGTTGACAGGCTGTCTGAACAGCCTGTCAATGCCAATGCGACCATTGCTATATAGAAAAACTTTTTCTTCATTGTTTGCTTCTATATTGTTTTTATGTTTATCTTACTTTTTCTTAGTTCTCCTGTACTTAGCCATCAGCGCAGCTTCATCAATATCGCCTGCTGCCACGTATGTACGGTAGTAGAGCGGATAAGCTACACCTCGAACCTCCCAGTTGCTGCCTGGGTCGCTGGTTCCGTAATAGTAGTCGTAGCTGTAGCTGTCTTCTGTCATATTAGAGAAACCAACGGCTGCGCCATCGCTGTTCTTACCCTTAGGCTGCTGGTTGAACACCATCGTTGGTGCATTCCATTCTACCAGGTGTGGATGGAAGAGAATCCAGTTTGGCACCTTTCCGGTAAAGAAGTTCAGGTTGAGTGACAACTGACGGCAGTTTGGCAATACACGTGGCACATTGAGAGGATAAACATCCTCACTAACTACAGAACCATCCTTGTGCTTGCAGGTTACAGGATTACCCCAGCCTGAGAGCAACCACTTGCAGGTATCGCCTACCAGCTTGTCGAGATAATCTTCCTTGTTGGTAGAGAAGTCAGACTTGCGGTATCGGGTAGCCTTGCCGGCAGCCTCCAAAGCTTCATCCATCTCTTCATCTGTAGGAAGTTCACCCTCCAGGAAGCAGTAAGACAACTCCAGAGTGTTCAACTTATCCCATGTCAGGAGCTTGAGAAGCGCCTGGCGGTCTGCGGTTCCTGCATTTACCTTACCATACAATCCGATAGGATAGGTATTATAAACATAGACGCCTGATGCATTCATTTCTCCCAGCGATTTGATGTCGATGACAACATCCGTACGGCGCTGTGCGTAGAGGATGAGATTGCGCAACTTAGGGAAGTTCTTCTCGTTGACGATATTGGTAATATCCGACAACTTGTTGAAGTTGTTACTTACCAGGTTGAGCGATTCAAGACTCTTGCCCAGCTTAACAAAGTTAGCAGGCAACTGAGTCAGACCGTAAGCCTGAACGGTAAGATTCTTCAAATACTTCAGCGAGCAGATTTCATCACCGAGCTTCACCTCACGAATCTGGTTGTTCTCGTTGGCTGCAACAGAGAAAGACTCCAGGAACTTGAGGTTGCCTACTTCCTTAGGAAGGGTTTCACCACTCTTGAGGTTGAACATGCTGAACTTGACAGAACGTACACGTCCTACAGCCTCAGGATGACTCTTCACGAAATCATCAGTAGCCTCCCAAAGCGTTACGCCGCTCCAGTTGCGCATGTTATCGCTGGAATCGAAGGTAGCCAAGCTACCCAGCTTCTGATTGATCATGATGACAGAGAGAGAGTCACCGGCACGGTTGTCCTCAATCTTTGGTGCAGCCTTCTGGCGAACGGTCAGGATCACATCATCTGTAGGATTGCCATCAGCATCTACCAGCTGGTCTTCTGCGTTTACAGGCACGAGGTGAACCTTAGCTACACGAACGGCAGGAACCACGTTCATCGCCCAACGGAACTTGAAGTTCACGGTGCGAGGACGGTACTTTCTGTCGAGCACGATGCCCAGGTTAGTACCTGTCAGCTTATCTTCATCCTTGCTGTTCAGGAGCCAGCCCTCACGCTCGCTCTCGTTCTCAGCCTTCTCAGCATCGGTCAGATCACCCTCGAAAGAATACTCTATCTTTCCGATCTTGCATTCCACGTTGGCAGAAATCAGACTCTCGAAAGCACGGTTATCGTAAGAATCAGAGTTCTCGATTTCTACAACAGGATCCTTCAGGAAGATCTGCTTGCCATAACCGAACTGGGTGATGGTAAGCTTGCGACTCTGTCCGTTTGCACCCTGGAAACTGAGTTCTGTGCTGCGGAGTGTGTTGGAAAGAGTAGAATCCACCTTGATGGTACCCTCAACAGAACCCACACCATTGGCAGGCGAAAGCATCAGCCAAGGCTCAGAGGTATTTGCCACCCAGTCTTGAGAAGCAGCGATGGCAATCTGCTCTGTTCCTCCCTGAGGACCTATTGCTATCTCCTCTTTATCGAGCGCCAGTCCTCCTGGGATATCGACATCATCCTTATCGCTGCAGGCTGTGAAAAGCCCGGCAGCGAGAACGATACCTAATGTCAGTTTATTGATATATTTCATATTACTACTTTCTTATGGAGTTTAATTTTCGAGATCCAATGCATCGCAACCACGAATATCCTGGTTCTTATCGTAGAACAACTTATATAAACCTGCCTTAATGTAAGGGCATACGCTGGTTACATCGATAGAGATGTTAGGGTTGTCGGCGATGTTCAAGATATAAAGGTGAGAGGTCAGTGTCTCTTCTACCTTACGGATATCGTTTGAACCAATCTGGAATTGGATCAGACTCGGACAGGTGGTGATTCCTGTAGGCCATGTACGCAGGCAACGCTGGTCCTTCTCATCACGCTGGTGGTTGATGGCGAAGGCACGGAGCACGGCACTGTTCAATGGCTGGGTTGGCACCTCGGTGAAGCAGTTGTAGCTCAAGTCCATATTGGTAATGTATGGTAATGTGGTTGAGCGGAAGTCATCAGAGAGGGAGGTCAGCTTGTTGAATCGGAGGTCGATGACCTGAAGCAGATAAGCCTTCTTGCCCTTGATGGAACCCTTAGGGATGGTACGCATCTGGTTGCCGCTCAAATCGATGGTTGTGATTGGCGAACCGGCTGTAAACAACTCTGAAGGGAACTTCTCAATCTTGTTGTTAGACAGAGTAACGGTTGCTGCATTGATTCCCGTGTAAGTACCATGACTATTATCTACACCTGTAATCTCGTTGTAAGAGAAGTCTACAGAACCCATCTCGCGAACCGAACTTGCATCGAAGATATTAGGAATCTTCTTCAGTTTGTTATGGGCGAAGGTCAGACTCTCTACATCGTCTGTAAAGGCACAGAGATTAGCAGGAACCTCCTCAATCTGGTTGTTGTTCAGATAGAGTGAAGAAAGCGCTACCTCAGAACCGAACGGATGCAACTTCTTGATGTTGTTGTAAGCCAGGTCGAGCAGACCGAGGTTCACCATCTTGCTCAAGGCTGATGACTCAGGGAACTCCTCCAGGTTGTTGTAACTCATATAGAGAATCTGAAGAGTTTTACCTGTCTTCTCCTCAGCTAAGCGAGTCCAGTCGTTTCTCAACTGGTTGGCTGAGATACCCTTGCATCGTGCCAGGTTCATCGCCTGCAATTTAGGGAGATTATAGTAGAAGTCTGGAATGCGACTGATCTTCGGACAGTTGTAAAGCTCGATATCGGTCAGGTTTTCCATCTTGTCCCAATCCTCTTCCTTAAACTCCTGCGCAAACTTACCATAAACTGGATCGTCAGCATTGTAGAAGTTCGCACAAACCTCATCGGATGTGATAGAAGAGTTACCGATGTAGAACTGCTGCAACTTGGTCAGACGGTAGATGGCCTTAGATACACCTGTAATCTTGTTGGTCAATGTACCGATCTGCGCATCCTTCAGGTTGATGCGGCTGTCCTTCTTGATTCTGTTCTTCGGTGCCACCTTAGGATCAGAGTTGTAGCTTTTTACAATCATCTCCGACATGTTGGCACGTGGGTCATACTTCAGGAACTTATTCTCATAGTCGTGACGCATGCTGCTCTTCTTTGCTGCAGTCAGACTGTTTGCATCATAATTATTGAAGATGTTGGCACCAATCTTCTCATCGTGAGAACCGAGGTTGAGCACCTGGAGTTCTGTCAGCTGTCCGATGGCATCAGGTACGATTCCCTTTGCACCGAAACCGGCGATAACGAGACCGATGACACGGCCGTTGCTGTTGAGCGTTACGCCCGGCTGTTCGCCCCACATATCGAGTTCCTTGTTGAAGTTCCAGTTAGCTCCCTTGAAGGTAGCATCGCCATAGAAGCTCCACTCCTTACCCTGGAGAGATTCCCAGATAGCCTTCAAAGCCTCATAGTCCTTGATATACTCCTTTGTCTTGGAAAGGAGGATAGGCACCTGCGCTTTATCATTGAGCTGATTGTCCTCTATAACGAAAGCCTCGCCCTTTACAGGCTGAGTCTCATACTTGGTCTTCATCGCACCTGTCTTGCCGTAGGTGGTATATGAGGTAACCTGATAAGTACCGGCAGGCAGCCATACGGTAGAATCGCAGTAAGCTGTACCTGTATCCATATACTTATCGTTCTCATTGTCAGGATTCTGATGCTCTACGCTAGACTCCTTATATTTCACCTTCAGTTCAGGGAAGGTATAGGTCTCACGGGTAAAGAGGTTGGTTACGCTGACGTCAACGAGACGGATGTTAGAGAAGAGATACTCAGTACCACCGGCACGGGTCTTCTCCCACTCCTTCACGAGATTGAACTTCACCTTACCACGCTCCACAGTCTCCACCATGAGGTTCTGTACTTCCAGACCGCCACCTACTACAGTGAATGTTTCGCCGGCAGAAGAAGCCAGCAACTCCTCGTCTACAGCATCATAGAGATAGAAACCGATGACGGTGTAAGTACCCGAAGCGAGTTGCAGTTTTTCACTTCTCAGACCATACTCTGCATTCTCTGAATTATAAGAATTGAGCACCAGTGTCTGAGAGACAGTTGTACCGTTGTGCTCCATGACCACCTTGATTTTCTTGGCATCATCCAGTTTCTCAAGTTTGTCAAGGGCAGCAGCACGGGTAGCTCTTGAAGAAACCTTCTTGCTGAGCTTGAACTGCACATATCCGTATGTGCCGTCCCAACCCTCGGTTTCATCATCCGAGCAACTTGTTGCTGCAAAGGTCAGGAGAGAGACCAAGAGCAACAAGAGTGCCTTTGAAAATATTTTCATTCTGTTCATTACTTTCTAATTTTTCTGATAGAAGTATGTTTCTTACTCATTCCCTCACCAGGAGATTCAACAACAAGAACCTTTACAGGAGTTCCGTTGTCCTTGAATACCATAAACATTGGAGTAGCTTCTGGTACTTGTACAAAGAATATCCAATTCTCCTTTTCGTCTTGTGAAGGCTCTGCATAAACATCATTTCCGTTGCTATCCATAACTGTAAGATAGCCTGTCTCCATCATAGTGGTAGGATTCCAATCCTTGATATTAGGATTAACTGTAAGAGAGCTTCCTACTTCTGACTGAGCAACATATATTTCGTCACCATTGTAACCAAATGCTTCTGATATGATAGAACCATACATTGATTTATCCTTCTTGCACTCTACTGGCAAGTAGTTCATCTTCAAGATTGTAGGCGCTGCAGACTGATCATCAGCAGAAGAGTTGGCCTCCTTCTGTACAACATCCATCAGGAAGTAGCGGTCGTAATCGCTCTTCACAGTTGTAAAGTCGTTCTCAAGCATCTCATCGAGACCGTTATCGAAAGTCGCGTAAACGCTCTGTGGCAATGCATAAACCAAGAACTCACGGCTTCCGCTGCTCAAGGCATCAATAGTGAGCTTAACGTCACCCTTCTCACCCTGCAACTTCACAGCGCCGGATGTTTCCTCGCGCAGACCATCTTCCTTTTTCTCGAAGACTACCAGCTGGTAAGCATCACCCAAAGTCTTGAGCGTGAAAGGAACGAAGTTGTAGAAGGTGAAAGCGTTGGTATCACCGCCATTCAGGCTAGAACCATTCTGAGTGAACACCTTACCATCGAGAGATACATTCCATACCGCCCACTGTGAAGAGGTTGGATAAGTAACATCCATAGTGCTGGTGGTCATACCATTATAGATAACAGGTATGGTTACAGCAGCCTTGCCGTCCTCAGAAGTGAAGGTGATAGTGTAGTTGCCGTCCTTAGCGATGGCATACTTAGCACTTACACCCTGATTCTCCTTAAAGGAAACACCGCCAACAACAGGCTCGTTAGGTGTACCTACCAGGAAGCCGCCTTCCAAGTCTACCCAAGCAGGAGTATTGGTAACAGCAAAACGGAAGTTTGACTTTACAGTAAACTTGTTGTATACATTGTAACCTACGGTGATACCTGTCTCGGTAATATCTTCGCCAGTCGCATCGTAAACCTTCAGGTCATAGCCGGCAGCCGAACGCTTAACCTCAGCGATGGCAACCTTCTGACCACCCATATTCAGGAAGAGCTGAGCCACGCTCATATCATCGCTGGCATCATCATCAGTAATCTTAACCTTGATGGTCTGCTTGCCTGCAGTACCATTGAGTACGAAGGCGTCTGTTTTCTCGCCCTGCACCAGTTTACACCAGATTTTGTCTGAAGAAAGGCTCCAGCTCTCGTTGGCTTCGAAGGTGAAGTCCAACTCAGTGCCAGCAGCACCGGCGATAGTCTGTACCTGTGGGAACACAGGAGTTACGGCATCGTCGTCATCGCTGGAACAAGCTGTGAACAGAGTCACTGATACCAGCGCCATCAATACGAGCCAATATTTTGAAATCAATGTTTTCATTTTCTTTTTATTCTACGATTAATATCCTTGTTCTTTCAATTTCTCTGCCTCTGCATCGTCGATCCATTTAAATACGGTGATAAAGGTACCTACATTACCGAATAATGAACCATCCTTGTTGTTTACACTCATAACAACATACTGCAATACAAAGTCCTCATTGGTACTATAATAAGAGGTATAGAGAGAAGGCTGGCTGATGCGCAACTTGCCGTCTCCATAGATGGTACCGAACGCCTCGCCGGTTTCACCGGCTATCTGGTCGTCCATCTCTACCTTTGGCTCAAGAATGTTCTTGGTATTGAACTTCAACTTCAGGTTGTAACCCTTATAGTAAACATCCTTCAAGAGAATGGTATTCTCCTCGCCTTCCACTACCTCTGTCTTGATCAGACGGTCAGTTACGTTGTTCAGATACTGGCTGTAGAAGGTAGATGTTACCTTACACCAGCCTGAGAAGTTGTGGATATCGAAAGGACAATACTTCTGCATTACCACGTGGGCATAGTCCTTATAGAGTTCCGTCCAGTTATACTTCTCCGGAATCACCAGTTTCAGGGTGAAGCCGAGCGAGTCGGTCTTGCCGATGTTATCATAGATACCCTGAACCTTCACATTTCCTACCATCTCGCCCGCCTTGATTGTAACGGTGTTATTGAGGATGCGGTAATGCTTACCCTCGATGGCATTGCTCTGCTTGTCTACTACCTCCACGCCGAAGGTGCGGTCGTAGTCAGCCTTTTCGGTTGCTGATACAGGCACATTGAATACCTCATTGCTTTCCTGTACAGCATACTGATAGAGCGTATCAGAGAACATGATATGACTTGGACCAGCATAAGTGGTATAATCCTGTGAACAACTCACAAGAGCGATGAGTGCAGCTACGGCTGCCAAACATCCCATCATTATTTTCTTCATGATCGTCTCCTTATTTTATTTGTTACTTTCATTAGGCTGAATCTCAGAACCCGGTGCCTCAAGCTCATGCTGAGGAATTGGCCAGACAAAGAGAGGGTCATCCTTTTCAACCTTCAGACTGCTCTGCACAAAGTTGGCAGCAGGCTGGTCGGCAGCCTTACGCTCAAATCCCTTGTGCCAGCGCTTGAGGTCGTTCAGACGGAAGCCTTCCATATAGAGTTCCTTCACGCGCTCTGCCTCGATTATCTTCATGGCGTTGCTCTCGCTCATTGAGGTATTACCACCATATGAAGAGTAGCGGGCTGTACGCAAGGTTGAGATGTCCTTACCTGCCTTACCATAGTCCTTCTTCATGGCGTAAGCCTCAGCACGTATCAGATACTGCTCTGAGAGACGGAATACCATTGGCTGGTGAACATGCAGGATATTGTTGTTCAGGAATTCTGCATCGCCGAAATACTTGCTCAGCAAAGGCCACTGCAAACCGTGCTCATAACCGGTGGTACGGGTTGTGAAGATGGCTGCGGCACGAAGGTCATTGCTGTCGAATGAGTTGATGACCCATGTCTCAGGCACATAGTCTGGACGATAAGTTACATAGTTGTAGTTATCGAAGATGGTACCCAGTGCACCGCCATAGCTGTTCACGGTGAAGCCTACCTTCCAGATAGCCTCACGGGAATCACCATAGGTCCAGATATACTTGTAATCGTTCACCTGGTTTGTATAAGTGTTGGAAGAAGCCTTCTCCAATGTATAATACTTACTGCCGATTACCTTAGATGCATACTTGATGGCATCATCATACTTGTGCATATATAAGGATACGCGCGCACGCAAGGCATGACAGGTATACTCGTTGAAGTAAATCTCGTTGTAGAGACTTCCGGTGAAGTCTTCGTCTACCTTCAGATATTCAGCAGCCTTGTCAAGGTCTCTCAATACGAAATCGTATGATTCCTTCAGACTGGCTCTCTTCTGTGGCTCATTGCCGTAATAGTGCTCTGTGAGTACAACACCGAGTTCCTTCGCAGCCTGCTCATCGCTATCGTAAGCCTTGCAGAAACACTTGATCAGTTCTGAGTAAGCCAGGGCACGGGCAAAATAAGCCTCGCCCTCACACTGCTCCAGCTTGTCGAGCTCCTTATCACTGTTGGTGTTTGCCTTCACCTTATCTACATTATCGAGCAAGAAGTTGGCATTGTTGATAACACCATAAAGGTCGGCATATACCGCCTCGATGTCGGTGTTGGTAGCCTTGATATCTTTCCAACGGTAGATATCGCCATAGGCATTAGAGTAGCCCTTCACGCAGTACACGAAGTCTGCCTGCAGATCTGGCAGGATTGTCAGATTGCCCGAATAGAGGGCGCTGCTCTTGAAACTGTCGTAGATACCGTACACCAGCTTGTCTATGTCGCCCACCGTGTTGATAGCCTGGTCCATGCGGATAGAATCCTCAGGATACTTATCAAGACAGGAAGACATCGAGAGGGCTAGGATTCCCGACAGGATGTATGTCTTTATATTTTTGATATTCATTTTTTTCTCCTTTCTTGGTTAGAATTGCAATTCAACACCCAGAGTAAACTGGCGTGATGCCGGATACTGTGCCTGGTAAATATTGGATGAAACCTCAGGATCCAGACCGTTGAAACCGGTTACGGTGAAGAGGTTCTGTGCCTGACCATAGATTCTGACCATAGAGAAGAAGTTGGTCTTGCGCAACAGACTCTGTGGCAATGAATAGGACAGACTGAGATTCTTCAGACGGAGGAACGATGCATTCTCCAAGAAGCGGTCGTCGAGCTGGGTTACCTCGCCCCAACGTGGGATGTCGGTAATATCGCCTGGCTGCTTCCAACGGTCGTACAACAGACGGTTTGACTGGTTGTAAGCAGTACCGAAGGTTACACCGCTCTCCTCGAAGTAACGGTCGTTGTTGATCACGTAGCGTGTACCAATCCAGCTGAACTGGGCAGAAAGCTGCAAGCCCTTCCAACGGAAGCTTGTACCGAAACCACCCATCCAAGGTGCATCATAGGTCTTGCCTGTCATCACCTTGTCGCTCTCACGGAACTCGTTGGTCACGTTGCCATCCTTATCATACCAGAGCTGCTCACCATTCGCTGGGTTCACACCGGCATAACGGTTCAGGAAGAACTCGCTTACTGAGTGACCTACCACATACTTCAAACCGGTGGTTGAGTTTACATACTCGGTTACACCGTTATAGAGTTCCTTCAATCGGTTCTGGTTGTAAGATACGTTGGCACTTACATTCCAGGTGAAGTCGCGTGTGCGGATTACATCACCGTCAGCGCTCAGCTCGATACCCTTGTTAGCCATCACACCTACGTTCTTCCAGCGATAGCCCTCGCCGGTAACGGTGTAAGACTCAGGAACGCGCATCAGCATATTGGAGGTACGCTTGTAGTAAGCTTCGAAGCTGAAGTTGATTCTGTCGAGGAAGCCCAAACGGAGGGCGAAGTTGTTTGCCCAGGTTGACTCCCAACCCAATTCCTCGTTACCACTCTGTGATGGAGAGAAACCGGCAGTATTATCATAGTTGGCACCACCCGATACCAGAGCCAGATGATAATAGTTAGGAATCTCAGAGTTACCCGATGTACCGGTACTTACGGCAATCTGGGCTGTGCTGAGCCACTTCATATCCTTCAGCCAGTCGGTAGACTTCACGTTGTACATGAAACCGAGCGACCAGAATGTACCCCAGCGATGATCCTTACCGAAACGTGAAGAAGCATCGGTACGCAGAGAGAAGTCGGCATAGTAGAGCTCCTTATAGTTATACTCGCCACGCATGAAGAATGACAGGTAAGAATAATCAGAAGATGAATCTGCCCAGCGGCTGGCACGTGTACCTGATGATACATTGGTCAGGAGGTCGCTGGTCTGACCCTTTGAATATACCTGGAAACCCTCTGAGTGGAAATTGACAGCCTCCTGACCCAGCATCACGTTGAACGAATGGATATCGTTCAGGGTGAAACGGTAGTTAGCCGTAGTGGTCTCTGTCAGGTTGATGGCATCGCTGCTCTGGCGTGCCGCAGTACCCTGTCCGTTATTTGAAGAGAGACTTGGGAACGACTGGAGGAACGCTGTAGAATGGGTAAAATCGGCACCGAACTGAGTACGGATAGTCAGATTCTCTATCGGATAGATTTCAGCATACATGGTAGAGAGCACCTTATATTTCTTGTTCTTGATAGGATTCAAGCCCATGTAAACGATAGGGTTCTCGCTGGTTCCAGCCCAGTTGCCTGCAGAAAGTGAAGCCAGACTGCCATCCTTTGCGTATGGATTCCAGTAAGGCAGCATGAATCGGCATGCTGAGATAGGAGTAACGGTAGTATAGCTTCCGTCGTCAGCCTGCTGAGCCTCCTCATAGGCAGCCATGGTGTTGGTACCTACCTTCAACCACTTGCCAGCCTTTACATCAGCATTGGTGCGGATGTTGTAACGGCGGAAGGTTGAATTCTGTGCGATACCATCCTGATCATAGAAACCACCAGAAACATAGTAGTTCAAACGGTCGGTAGCACGGTTGATAGAGAGTTCGTAGCTCTGCAGCGGAGCGCGGTCGTTGAACACCTCGTCCAGCCAGTTTACGTTTACTCTTGAAAGGAGATTGTAATCCTTACCTGTATCCAGACCTACTTCTTTCTCAAACTGTATACGCTCGTCGGTATTCATCATCTTCCAGTTGGTCTGTGCCAACTCTGAGAAACCATACTGTGCACGGAGCGTAATCTTCGCCTTGTCCATTGCCAAGCCTCGCTTGGAAGTGATGACAACCACACCATTGGCAGCACGTGCACCATAGATAGAGGTAGAAGAGGCATCTTTCAATACAGAGATACTTTCGATGTCGTTAGGACTCAAGGTATTGAAATCAGAACTTGAGATTGGCACGCCGTCGAGGATAAAGAGTGGCGACTTGCCGGAGTTGATAGAGTTGGTACCACGAATCTGGAAGGTAGCCGCCTTGCTAGGTTCACCCGAAGAAGAGATGACCTGCAAACCAGTACTCTGTCCCTGCAAAGCTTGGTCGAAGCTTGCCGCCGGCACATTTTCTATCTTTTCAGACTTTACGGCAGACACGGAACCCGCAATGGTTCCCTTCTTTCTCACACCATACGCCACCACAACCACTTCGTCCATCATCTTGGAATCCGAAGCAAGGGTGATGTTGAGCGTATTTGTCTGCGCTTTCACAACATGCTTCTGCGTTACGCATCCCACATACGAGTAGGCAAGCGTAGCCTTCGAAGCACCCTTAATTTCGATGGTATAGTTACCGTCAATATCGGTCACCACACCATTTGATGTTCCCTCTTGCATAATGGTCACACCAATCATCGGTTCGTTGTCTTCAGCAGACACGACTGTACCCTTGACGCTGAAACTCTGCGCCAAGACCGATTGGATAGACAACAATACAAGTGAGACAAGTAAAAGAGTTAATCTTCTCATCCTTGTTTTGTTTCAAGTTTATTAATTAATAATTATTATTTTTTTCTCATTTTTTTCTCGTTTGGTAAAAGCCGAAAGCACTCAGGGCGACACTTCGCCCCTCCATTTATACATTCTTTCACTAAAATGCATGCATGGAAATACCTATTTAACTTAAATCGGTGCAAAATTACGAATATTTTCTTATTTACCCAAGATAATCGCTTAAAATTTAAATAATTAACACGAAATATCTATGTTTTTTAGCATATATGCTCATAAATTTAGTTAATTGTTGAATTTTTGTCACTTCCAGTTACAATTTTCAAAAAATATTCATTACCTTTGTAGCGACAAGAGAGAAGATTGGTAACTTTTAGAATAAACCCTAACTACCGCCATTCTTCAGATTATTAACAATTTAATATATATAAAGTATGAGAAAAACTTTACTCATTGCAGCCGCTTTGTGCCTCTCGGCTTCTGCTATGGCACAGACTTTCGAAAAACCGCTGTCTGTGTCACAAGGCAACAACCTTTACAGTGCACCCCAAGCAGGTAATGTTTACTGGGTATTTAAAGCAGACCAGGACTACATCGCAAAAGTTGGCAACTATGACGGAGGAGAGCATCCTTCAGTAGCACTTCTCAAGGACGGAGCTGCCAAGCCAACAAACATCGGTGGCACATTCACACCCGATTATGACGGCAAAATCTATGCCTTTGAAAAGGGTAAGACCTACTACTTCATCCTGAATGCAGCAGGCGCCGCAGAGTTAGGATTCACTCTGAAGCTGGAAGCCACCAAGAATGTAGGTAAAGGACTTACAGAAGCTGATCCGCTGGAAATCAAACTGGGCGAAACTCAGGTTATCGGCAACCCGGCATTAGAAGGTACTGGTTCCATCAACTCTTATGCCACCTATAAGGCAGAGAAAGACGGACAGCTACAGATCAAGACAGAACAGAACGTTTACAAGGCAACTGTAAATGGTACCGTCATTTCTGCTGTAACAGAAAACGGAAAGAAGATATTCAAATTCAAGACCGAAAAGGGGCAGGTTTACAACATCAACTTCCAACTCTCTATCCCAGTTGTCATCATCACATCAGAAGTGGTAGATGTAAAGGAAGGCTCTTTTGACATGCCATACGTACTGAAGGAAGGCGAGAACACCATTCCTGCCGAAGCCGGCAAGTATTACTTCAGCTATGCACTATCCAAGAAGGGTTATCTCAAAATTACCAGCGACGAAAGGATTGAGGGCGGCAAGTTGAGCGTTTACAGAAACCAGTTTAACGCAAAATCTGAAACAAACGCTGTGGTAGAGTCGGCTGAAGGCACTTTCGATGTACGCACAGAGATTGCTTCTATTTATGGTACCTATTATGTTGTAGTCAACAAAACTACAAAGACAGATAATCCAAGCACCTTCAAGATGCAGATGGAAGACTACCAGGCGGGCGAAACTGCAGATACAGCCATCCCTGTTACCGTAAGCGAAACAGCTACTGCCATCACATTGCCAGGAGCCAAAGGTAAGTATTTCTATACCTTCACTGTTCCTGCCAACACCAAGAAGCTCCTCACCGTTGAGTCTCCTGCTGCTTTGAGCGAGGGCACTTCTGCCTACGTTAACACCAGAGAAGGAACATACGGTGCAACATATATGGAGTACCAGATTATCAAGAGAGATGTAAACAGCACTAATGAACAGAAATACTATCTGGTTGTTACATCCAATGAAGCTACTCCGCTGACCCTCAATATCAAGTATGCAGATGTAGAAAAAGGCTCACTGATTACTGAACCTAAGGAAGCTGTACTCGGTAGCAACACCATCGATTTCAATGGTACAGAATATTATACCTACAAGGCAACTAGCAATTGTAAGCTTGCTGTCACCGTAGAAGATGGCGTAACGGTTACCTTCCCAAAGGATATATCAGGTTACGGCTCATACGATGCTTCCCTGAAGGGCAACACATACAGTATCCAGGCTACTGCCGGCATGATATACTACTTCGTTTTCAAGAACGTGAAGAAAGGCTCTACCTTTACATTGGCAGAGACAAAGTTTAATGCTGGAGAGGTTCGCGAGAACCCTATCGTCATGACAGGTGACTCTTATACTCTGGGCGAGAATGCAAGCAATCTTTGGTTGAAATATGATGTAACCGAGACTGGCGTGATAGAATTCTCCTGTGATGCTCCTTTCTCATGGTCAAACAACATCGGCATTGCCAAGAACGACGGTAAGGCTCCTGTCAGCATGGCAGACCAGATTCAGGACGAGTCTACCTTAGACCAGGCTGACCCAGCTCGTCTCAACATATATCACGCAGTATTCACTGCCAAGAAAGGTGACGCTTTGTATATCCAGGTTAATATAGAAGGTGATGCTACAGGCAAGAAGCTGACTCTTACCCAGCGTGCTTCAAAGCCAGGCGAAACCATGGACAACCCTATAGAACTCAAGAAGGGTGAAACTCTAGATGTATCTAAGGCAAGCCTCAACAATCCAATCTGGGTGAAGGCAAGACTCGCCAAGGGCAAGAATGAATTCAAGAATGCCGGTAACGGCTATTTCACACCACAGAAGTCATGCCGTCTTTCAGGTGATGGTATTAGCTATGATGGAGCTGCCATCGAGTGGACAGACAATTCATTCATCGAGGATGCAAAAGAGGAAAAGGATTTCATCTTCATGGTTTCTTATGCTGAAGGCAGAGCGAAGGTAATGTTCGTAGATAACAATACCGATGGCATTAGCCGCATCGAGCTGGATTCAGACAGCAAGCCAGCCATCTATACCATCAATGGTACCAAGATCAACAGTATCACTGGCAGCGGTGTTTACATCATTAAGTCGAATGGTAAGACCAAGAAGGTTGTTATCAAGAAGTAATCTTTCTGATTGATTCAATCAGAGAATATATCACAAGAAGAGGGGTGTGTCATAAGTCCATGGCACACCCTTTTTTTGTTTCTATACAGCCGTTTTCATAAAAGCCATCGCCTTATTTTACATATTTCAGTACCTTCAGGTGTTTCTACGCTGAAATTCTATGGCAGATTGTATCGGAGGCTAGATAACGCATAAAAGTAAGTTTCATTTACAAAAAGCTCGATAGTGGTGCCAAAAGTGCCTAAAAAAGCAACTTTTGGCACCACTATCGGCACTTTTCAGGGATTTTCCATCGTTTTTCCATTATTTTAGGTTATCTTTGCAGAAGATTAAAGAAATGAAGATATGCTGCAAAATATCATTGGAAGAAAACGGGAAATTGAGCTAATCGAGAATTGCATCAGTTCCAACAAGCCAGAATTCATCGCCATCTATGGCAGAAGACGAATTGGCAAAACATATCTCGTCAAACAATTATTGGGCGAGAAGTTTAGTTTCTATATGACGGGTGTGTACCAATGCACCAAGAACGAGATGCTCGCTTACTTCAGCGAGCAGCTGGCATTGTATTCCGGAAAGGAACAACCCAAGCCTAAAACCTGGTTCGAGGCGTTCTCTCAACTGCGTGCTTATCTCTCTACCCTATTGGAAGAAAGAGAGCAAATCATCATCTTCATTGACGAACTGCCATGGCTGGATACACCGAAGTCTAATTTCATCCGTGCCCTAGACCTGTTTTGGAACGGATGGGCTTCAGACCAGCCAAACATCAAGTTCATCGTCTGCGGTTCTGCTACTACCTGGATGACCAATAAGCTTTTGGGTGACAAAGGCGGCTTGCATAATCGGGTAACCAGAAAGATTTACCTCGCCCCCTTTGACCTTAACGAGACAGAGCTTTTCTTACAATCAAAAGGTATCGTATGGACACGCCATCAGATAGCAGAATGCTACATGATTATGGGAGGCACGCCATTTTACCTCAACATGATAGACAAGCAATATAGCTTGCCTCAAAATATTGATATGCTTTTTTTTGCAGAAGGCGCAGAATTATCCAATGAATACGAGTTCCTGTTCCGCTCACTCTTCAAGGATTCCATACTTTACCGCAGAATTGTGGAACTTCTTGCCAAGAAAAAGGTGGGTATGACAAGAGAAGATGTGATGAAGGCGTTGCATCTCACATCGGGCGGAAAACTGTCTGAGGCATTCAATGACCTCATCAGTTGCGACTTCATCAGGAAATATAACTCTTTCGGGAACAAGTCGAACGGTGCCATGTATCAGTTGACCGACCTCTACACCTTATTCTATTTACATTACATCAGAGGTAAAGAGGAGACCGACGAACATCTTTGGAGCAACATGATAGACTCTCCATCCCATCGTGCCTGGAGCGGTTATGCCTTCGAGCAGCTCTGTCTTCACCATATCTCGCAAATCAAGAAGAAGCTAGGTATCCTGGGAGTACAGACGAATGTATATTCCTGGCAACAGAAAGCCAACAAGGAAAAAGGAATTGAAGGTGCACAGATTGACCTTATATTAGACCGCAGAGACCAGATTATCAATCTCTGCGAAATGAAGTATTCTCTCAAAGCTTACGACATCACCCCTGCTTATCTGCAAAAACTGCTGGACAGAAGAGAAATCTTCCGACAAGCATCAAATACCAGCAAGGCACTGCATCTAACTTTCGTTACAGCTGCTGGAATAAAAAAGAATGCTCAGGAAGGCATGATTCAGAGCGAAGTAGGATTGGACGATTTATTCGGAGAAAAAGTTTGAAATAGGAAAATTGTCAGATGGAGGGTATGGCATAAATCTTGTCCAGTGCAGTTTTTAGGCAAGATACTTATGACACACCCTCTGCCTTTTCTTGTAAGTGACTTACACTTATGAGACTTTTTCAGAGAAGTATCATTGTTGTATTTTTTTGTATTATAATTTTATGAATTATGAGGCAGAAATGAGTCTTAGATACTTTTTTTTTAAAAAGTTTATACATATGCGTATGTAGGTACTTTGTATTTTCGAATCTCGTCGAACCTTATTCACTAACAGTTTTTTCATTATCGGCTTACATTTTGTCGCAAAGTTTTTGGAAAAAATATGGTCTAAAATTTTGTGTATTCAAATATTATTGTTAAATTTGCAGCAGCTC
>OLHG01000583.1_pt1 | contig 25741 bp, 26 predicted proteins | sample 1605971 | NCBI WGS metagenome assembly OLHG01 (sample SAMN03283289) | human gut metagenome | biome: human-associated habitat; material: feces | host: Homo sapiens | place: Peru | collected 2012 | reverse complement strand
ACATGTTATTGTTTTAACTGCTTCTTTTGGCAAATCTTTTAATAATTCTATTATTGCATTAGTAACCGTTTCTTCTTTTCTATCTGGTATCCATTTAACTAAATATAATCTTGTTTTTCGCTCTGCTAAAGAAACAAAACAGTATTTACTTTTTAAAGTATAATTGTTTAATTTTCCTGAAACAACTGTATCAGCTTCCCAATGACCAAATGTATTTCTTTTATATACTTCCTTAGGCCTTTTTTTGATTGTTTTGCCTAAATTAAATCTTCCTCTTGTTTCAGCTGGTCTTTTAAATTTTCCTTTTCTTCTTAAATGTTCAATATTTGTTTTTGGAATATATCCTAAGTGTATCCATCTATATATTGTGGATAAAGAAGGAAATTTATCAGGTTTATTATTATCTTTTCTATTAATTATTTGATCTGGTGACCAATGCAATTCTATTTTATTTTTTATATACGCAAGTATCGGATATGAGTTTTTTGTTGGTCGATGACATTTTAGTCTTCTTTCATTATATTTTTTTTGTGCCACTGTAGGAGAATATTTTATTACTGAATAATTAATAGATTTTTTGTAACTATTTCGTTTTATTTCTCTAGATATGGTTGAAACATTTCTATTTAGTAATTTAGCCATTTCTCTTAAACTTAATCCCATTTCTTTAAATTTACTTATACAAGCACGTTCTTCTATGGTAAGATGTATATAGTTCATATTTATTACTCCTTAATGTTTGATTAGACACCAACATTATATCATGAGTAATATATGAACTTTTTTTATTAAAACCTCAAGTGTTGCACTTGTTATTATAAATTATCGCCATAAAAAAAGAATAAAATTTATTTATTCTTCAAAAACTTTTGGAATTTCACTTTCGTAATTAGGTCCTCCAATATATTCATTATATTGGTAATCATGAAATCTATCCATTACATCATTAATTGGAATTATTGTTAAATCTTTTAGTATTACATACTTATATGTGAATGTTAATACTTCATCATAATATTCACTTAATAATTTAATTTTCATAGTTGTATAAATAGTTTTATTTAAATTAGAATCAAAATATTTAATAATTTCATAGTATCCTTTATCTGTTTTTAATAATTTACTATTATAAATTCTGATTAGTTCTTCTCCTTCATAGTTCCCACTTATTTTATCTGCAATTGGATATCTACTATCACTTGTATATGTTAAAGAATAAAGAACGTTATCTTTAAAATATGATGTTGATGAAATAAAATCATAAGCTAATTTATTACCAAGATATTCTTTTGAATATTCCCATTTTAAATAATCACTTAATTTATAATCAGCGTGTAAATACATATCATAACTATCTCTTACTTTATTATCTGTATTATTATCATGTAAAGTATATAGTGTATCATTATAATCAATAAATCTTATATCAGAACCATGATCAGGTAAAATATTCATAGCTTTTATTGAATCACCAATATCATATACTTTTTTATAGATAAACTCACCCTTATCTAATTTATCTGGATTAAATATATAAATAGCATTATTACTAATAAAAGCATAATTTCTAAACGTTGTATCAGTATTTAAAATACTCTCATCAGTTATTTTTTTATAATAACCTTCCTCTTTATTATTTTTCTTTAATACTGCTTCAACAAGTGTTTTTGGTTCACTATCATTTTTATTGTTACCACTATTATTTACATTATTACCTTTATTATTAAATAAAAGTATAAAAATTACTACTAATGCAATAATTGACACAATACTTGATATTATAATTATTAACTTTTTATTTTTCATAATCTACTCTCTATTTTTCAATGTAACCATCTATACCTAATGTATACATGTCTTCAGTTATAGTTTTATATCTTTTTCCATCATAATCATCTGTAAAACCATTATATGCTTTATAAATTTCATTTGTTTCAGTATCATATACTCTTTCATAACCTAGCGTAGCATCACTTTGTTTTTGACTCATAATGTCGTAACTAGTATTTCTTTTTTCCCAAGAATCCATAATACCTGCAGATATTTGATTACCTATATTTCTAATGTAGTTGAAATTTTTCATTACTGCATCTTGAGCACTATTAAATCCACTCATAAATGTATCAGTAAATTCTAAAGATGCTGCTACTGTTCTTAATGTTTCTTCCCAATTTATAAATTCATCTTTTGGAGTTGTTATAAACATTGCATCATATACGTTTAAATAATAAATATCTATTTTCTTACCTGACATTATATTTTCATTAACATAGTAAGGACCTGCATCATATACATATGCTGTAAATATTCCTTCTACATCTTTACCATTTTCATCTTTGAATGTTGCTCTTAGAGTATCTCCTCCAAATAAACCTCCACCTAAATTATCAATTGCTGTAAAATCTGCCATGTAAGGAAATGTAAAAGCACGTGTATTATTTATTGCTCCAAGTTCATTAAAGATTTTATAAAAACCTTCAGTAGTTTTTTCATTAATTACTGGATTTTTTGCAAATATAGAATCTGGATAATATTTTTGTTGCCATGCTTTAGCTTCATCAGATTTATTATATCCTTCAGTTTTTAAGTTGAAAAAGAATTGATATGTTGGATTTTCAGGATCGTATGCTTTAACTGTATAATGAATATAATCTCCAATAACATCTACTTTCCATCCTTTTGGTATTTTCAATTTAACAAGACCATTGTCAAAATCTTCAAATTGAATATTTTTGGTTTCTATTTTTCTAATGTTCACTTTTTTCTCTCCTAATATTGTTTTATTATTGCATCCAGTAAGTCCTAGTAAAACAACTGCACACAATGCTATAGCAAATAACTTTTTTTTCATAAAATTCCTCCATAATTAAATTATTTTTTATTACATATTTAGTATATCATAAAATAAATATTTTTACTTAAAAAATTATTAATAAAATCATTTATAATATATTATCAATTTTTTTAAGTTCTACAGTTTTTACTTTTAAAGAAATCTTTTTTATTTCATAACCATACTCTTTTAATTCTTTTTTATACTTTAAAAATGAATGATCTATTTCAAATCCTAAAATATTTTTTATTTCTTCAAAACTTAATAAATAATTATCTTTTTTATTATTCTTTAGATAATTTCAAAGTGAATCATATTTACTCATATTTACTCCTTGTTTTCTTCTTCTTCATTACTATAATAATCAGTCTGTAAGTTTCCTGAAATTCTATTTATATTAAAGTCTAAGAAATAATTATCTGGATTATTTTCATCAATAACTAAATCTATTAATCCAATATCATCAACTTCTTTGTTATCTTTTATAGCATCACCATATAAAGTTATAGTTTCCATTGAAGGCAAAGTATATAAAACAACTGGCCTTTCAACATCTACACCATTTACTTTTAAATTTGTACTTTCTAAATTATAAATTAAATTTTTTATAAGTTTACCACTTTTATTTAATTCACTAATTATTTTTAATCTCTTTCTAACTTTTTTTAAATTAATTATTTCTACTACTACAACTATTAGTGGTATTATTACAAAGATAATAAGAAAATTATTAGTAGTTTTTGAAAATTCTGTCAAACAATTTGATGGATTTTTAGAATCATAATAAACGTTTTTGTTTTTGGTTCCTGGATTTAAACTAGATGATGAATTTGAATGACAAGTATAATTTTTACCATTTACTTCGTAATAATAAATTGGTGAATACATTAAAGATCCTTCATCGTCATAAGTTGCATTTACTTCAATCTTTGTAGATAATGTTTTACTATCTAAATTATATTGCTTTTTGTAATTTAAAAAAACAACATAACTTAAAATTAAGAAAAATATTAGTCCAAGTGATAAAGTAAGTAAATGAAATGTATTTGCTTTTTTTATATTTTTTGTATTGATATCATACATAATAAGCACTTTCCTATTAATATAAATATAACATTTATTAGAAAGTATAAAAAGAAAAATATTCTAATGGACACGAATTATACAATTTAATTTTGAATATAAAAAAGTAGCTTTTAATTGCTACTTAAAATCTATTTTATATTTTTCTAACTAATTTAATACCTTCTTCAAACTTACAACTTGATGAACAATCAAAATCAGGGAATGTACATCTTGCACCATGTGAATATTTTTGAATATCTTTAGCAAGTGGATTATTTGATTCTTCTAAAGCTTTTTTATATCTTAAAAGAGTTTGTCTAGTTTGTTCCATTATTTCAAGTTGAGCTGCAGAACATAATCTTTCTTTACATTTTAAAATAAAATCATCATACTTACCTACTTCACTAATTTGAACAAGTTCACCTTGAGGATTAACACCCTTTACTACTTGCATATCTTCAAGCCACATTTTTACTAATAGTTCATCATCTTCAATAATAGGTGGTACAAAATATTCTTTATCTTTTAATAATTCCATTTGATAATCAAGTGTTCTATGTCTTTGAGCTTGAGCAAATTCTGCAAAAGAGCCTTTGTAAGTCGTTTCATAAATACTTCCAAAATATTCTTCTTTTGAAGCTAAGTTAGTGCCGAATAAAGATAAACTTCTATGTTTTTCATTTCTTAATAACCCTTCTTCTAAAACATTAACTTCTCTTAATCCATCTATAAGTTCTTGCATAGAAAATGCCAATTTTCTTTCGAATTCATCATTCATATTAGCATTTTTTATGTATTCATCCATCCAAGATGCGATATAGTTTATTTGTCTAAAAGATGTTGAATAAATCATTTGAGTTGGCATAAATACTGTTACTAAATATCTTGCATTTTCTTGTGCTAATTTTTGTATTTTAGCGTCATTGTATATATCACCATATCTTGATTTAATTTTTACTTTAAATATATCAATCCATTTATTATATAATCTTTCTTCATCTAAAGTTATAATTGAACCAACTTGCCTTACAACTGGTGTGTATCTTGCTGATTTTTCACTTGTAGTATACTCGTGTTCATTATTAAGTACCATTGCTAATATTTTAGGTAAATTTTGCAAATTAAAATTTATTGTAATGTGATCATAAACACTATGATGTCCGTTATTTAGAGTCATATCTACTCTACGCATTGTCTTTTCTTCTGGTTCATTTACAAGATGAGCAAAGCCTTCTTTGTCATAACAAACTCCTGCAATTTTTCCAGATAATTTTATTGCCTCTTCTTTATCAAAAGTTCCATCTGACTTTAAAAATTGGTTAGGCAAAATACCAACTTTAATTTTTCTTTGTTCCATTTTTCCTCCTAATTAGTATTTTCCCTTTTAATTCTTTGTCTTTCAAAAACATTATATCACGTAATTTTAAAATGTATAATATTTTTTAACTTACTTTAGGTGTAATGTCTTTTTCAAGATTATAGTTATCTAAATCACAACAATGAGTTTTTATGTTACTGCATACACTCATTAATGCTTCGTCATCCAATCCTATATAAGAAAAATTCGGTGTTTCATTTTTAGAAATTAAACTTTTCATAAATGTTTTTAAGTTATTTACTCCATGATTTTTATCATGACTAATTTGAGTATAAAGTCCAATTGCCATAATACCTGATTCTACTTCTAATAATTTTTTTAAAATAGATTCATCAATTACATTATATATTGCATCAATATCATTTGCCCAAAATTTTTCACGTCCTACTTTTGCACGAATTTGTGATAGAGCTTGATGTGCAAGACCACGAATATAATTTATACGTTCAGTTCTAATCTTATTTACTTCGTCTTTATTTACTCCAATTAATTCCATAAAATCTGCAAATAATAAATCACAACAATAACTAGGAGTTTCATGAAATCCATAATAATTTGAATCAAAATATTTTGGTTGCATTAGAAAATCATTTGCATGCATTAGTTCATGAACAAATACTTGTGCATCTTCTATAGTATGATTTCTTGAAATTATTATATATGGAACACTTGCAATATAATCATAATAAGTTGTACCATCAATATTGTTTGCACTTCTATAATCTGAAATATTTATTAAAGATGGTGTAGATAATATTTTATTAGTTGACTTTAACATTTCTGAATCAATACTTTTAAAAAATGCTAAAGCAATATTTTTTAACTCTTCATCAGAAAATTCCATACTATTAAATTTTGTGGATTCAACTTGAGGTTTTTCTATTTCTTTTGAAAATTTTATTAATTTTTCTAAATACTCTTTTGTTAATAATCCATAATCATCTTTATCTAAGGTAAGTTCACCAGTTTTGCATAATAATTTAGACTCTCTTCTTTCAGAGTACTTACCATTTGTTATTTTATCTAAAAAAGGTCTTATAGTAGTATTATAAATATTATCACTAGAATCTAATATTGCATAATAAGCTAGTATTGTATGTTTTATTCTTTCTCTTTCATTTAAAGATAATTCATTAGAATTTAAAAGTGTTTCAGCATAATTTATTTTTTCTTTTATACTTTTTAAGTCGATTTTAAAATTTGCCATTGTATCTTCCTCTTTCGTGTAGTTTTCTTACTTACATTTTAACATACTTTTTTGTAAAAATTAAATTTGGAATTTAATTAAATATTTAAATTTATTTCAATTTGTTTTACATTTTCTTCATTTAATAATTTTGAATCATAATTTATTTCAATTACAACATTATCTTTTTCATTATAATCTTCTTTATAAAAATTGCTTGTTGCTTTTTCTATTCCTTCAATTTCAAAAAGTTCTTCTATTGCACCTTTAAAACAATATTCACAGCAAATATCTTTTCTAACTATTTTATAATTTTTAGTAATACTATTTGTATGTTTATCAAATGATAATAAAGACGGAATTTTTAAGACGTCTAAAAACAACAATATTTCCATTTCAATGATTTTTGCATTTATTAAATTAGAATCATATTTTATATAAACTAGTAGATTTTTTTCATTATTTATATTTACCTCTATAATGCCTTTTAAGTTTAATAAATATTCTTTTAATTCTTTATGACCCCAGTTATCAATTAATAAAGTTAATTCATTCATTCTAACTCCTTTATATTTAATATATTAAATTATTCTTCTCTCTTCTTCTATACTTTAAAACTTAATACTTTCTCTTGAGTAAAAATATATTTATAAAATTCATCACATGAAATATTGTAATTTGGTTTATTATATTTATAAATATAACCAATACAATTTTTATTTATTTCTTCTTCTCTACTTTTAATAAATTTTATTTTAACGTCATCTAGTAATTCACTTAAATTATTATATTTATGAATACCTATAAAATCACTCCAAGAATGTTCAAACCAATAAAATGAGTTATCTTTAAAAAACACTAAAAATGTGTGTGAAGGCAAACTATTTTTATCATCTAAATAAATAAAATATGTTTCATTTTTTATATTACTATCATTAAATAGTTTTCTTTCTAATTCAACTTGGTCCCAGCAAACTCCGACTTTTTTATCTAATAATTCGCTTGGTGACATTAAATGGTATATTTGATTAAATTGATATCCTGAGTTTTCAGTTTCCAGAATATTAGTTTTAGAACCATCTAAATACCCGTATCCTATATCATTCATTATGTCCATTATATTTTTAACTTCTTCCATTACTGCCTCCAAGATTATTTATTTTTTTATGTAAGCTCCATCAGTTTTGCAATCATAAGTAGTAATTTTTTTATTTGCCAAAAATTCTCCTTCATAATTAATAAATGGCTCTGGTAAATTATCAATACTTGCCCAAACTAATTCTTCACATTTATCAGGTTCTGCTATTTTTGGAGTTCCAGTGTATTTAGTTACTTCAAAATAATAATCAATATATGGTTCAAGTATTTTACCGTCAATTTTGAAGAAATTTCTTCTTAATACTACGTAACTATTAGTAATGCCTTTTAAATCAATTTCAATGTCTAACTCTTCTTTTGCTTCTCTTACTAAAGCCTCATATTGATTTTCTCCTTTATCAATATGTCCAGCTGGAAGTGCATAATATCCAGGCCATAATTTAGATCCTTTTCTTTTTTGTAAAAGTATTTTATCATTATCCGTTATTATAATATGGACTGCACTTTTAAACATTTCTTTCATTTTATCCTCCAAATAATTATTTTTCTTTTAGTTTATAAGTATTTTATCACGCTTTAGGGTATATTAAAACTCGAACTAATTAAAAAAATGAAAAGTTTAAATTTCTGTATAACATATAATTTAAATTCTGGACTTAACCAACTTGCAAATTCAAATGCTATATCAGGATGGCAAAAGTCCCAAGACTATATTTGCCACCTTTTGAATATATTCCAATTGCATTTGTCCTATCTATCCATCTTTTTGGACTTAAAGTAAATGAAGTATACCCAACTTCTTTATTTTTAATTTCACTGAATTCCGTGAAATTAAAATTTTCGTTATTTAATTGTTCCCATAATCCAATATAATCAAATGTTCCCTTATTACTCATCCAATGGATAATTACATTAGCTGGATTTTCAGGATTAGAATATTTTGCTAAATCAGTAAGTGATATATAATCAACATCATTAATTCTCATAATTCTAATTTTATTATTGTTGACATCAAGTTCAGTTTGTATCAAATTATTTTTCATTACACAAAATCCTTTCTATTAGTTGTTTTCTATTTAATATTTTACCATATAAATTAGTGTTTTTCTCATCTTGCAATTCAAAATCATCATTTTTATTTTTAGATTCTTTTTCTTTTGAATAATCATAATTATCTTTTATATCTTTAATTTCCTTATCATTTATAATTCCATGGGTATATAAATCAACTGAAAAATCATAATATTTATCTTTTTCATTAAAGAACATAAAAGTATTTTCGTTAATAATTACTTTATGAGGTTCTATATAAGCAATATTAGTAGGTTCTAACCTTATTAAAGCACCATTTTCAATCGTTATATTAATATTGGTATATTTACTTGCCCAGTTAATCTTTTTCTTTAAAATCGGACTTATATTAAGTTCTTGTTTTATAATTCTAATCATAAATCATCAATCACTCCTTTAGACAACAAAAAAACTCAATATCAATTGAGCCTTATATATCTAAACGTCATTTTCGACGATTTTTGCTTTTGGTGCTTGTGGCGGGACTCGAACCCGCACGATTTATCGTCGCTGGATTTTGAGTCCAGTGCGTCTACCAATTCCGCCACACAAGCAACTAAAAAAATTATAGCAAAAATACTATAATTATTCAATATTCTTTTTCTCAAATAAGTTTGGTTCTGTATCTTCTTCTTTTACTAAAACATCAGGTAAATCACTTAATGTAGACATTCCAAAATAGTCTAGAAATTCTTTTGTAGTTTTGTATAAATTAGGTTTACCTGGTAAATCGCTTTTTCCTGCAACTTTTATTAAATCTTTACTTAATAATTTTTTTATAACATAGGAACTACTTATTCCTCTTAGTTCATCTACCTCAATTCTTGTAATCGGTTCATTATATGCGATAATAGCTAAAACTTCTAGTTGAGCTTGTGTTAATATAGATTCTTTATTTGTAATAAGTTTTTGATAATATTCATTATGTTCTTTTTTTGTAGTTAATTTAAAGGATTCTCCTAAAAAACTTAACTTAATTCCTCTTTCTTCTTTCTCATATTCTTTTTTTAATTCTGTTAATAATTCTCTTGCTGTTCCTTCATTAACATCTAGCGTCTCACAAATTTCTTTTAAAGTAACACCTTCATCTCCTGCCACAAATAGCAGTCCTTCCAAAACTCCAACTAACTTCATTATTTCACTTACTTTCTATAATTATTGTACTAAAATTTTTATTTTGACTTAAAACTATTTCGTTATTTTTACTCATATCAAGTATAGACAAAAATGTTACTACTAAAGTTTCTTTTGTAATTATATCAAAAAGTTCAGAAAACTCTACTCTTTTTTTTACTTTCAATATATTTCTAATTTCTATGCATCTTTCTTTTACACTTAATTCTTTTCTTGTAATTTTTGTTGTTACTGGTTTTTTAAATGCTATTCTTTTTTGCATCTCTAAAAAAGCATTTAATAAATCATCTAAAGTTACATTACCAGATATTACTTCTTTTTCATCTTCAATATAGTTTTTTAAATTTTCTGGTAATTTTGTATAATATTGTGCTCTATTTTCTTCCATTAATTTAAATGTTTCAGTAATGTTTTTATATCTTTCATATTCAATTAATTTATTTCTTAAATCCTCTTCACTTTTAATTTCAAATTCATTATCTTCTTCTTCGTAAGATTCTTCTTTATTAATAAGCATTCTGCTTTTTAAATGTACTAATTCTGATGACATAACTAAATATTCACTGTTTTCATCTATATTGTTAATATCGTTAGAATTAATAAATTCGATATATTGATCAATTATATCTCGAATATTTACTTTATAAATGTCCATTTTTGATACTCTTACTAAATGAAGTAATAAATCAAATGGTCCATCAAATGATTCAATGTGTAAATTCATACTTCCCCCTAAAAAATTTATTTACAAGTATATCCATAAGTAGACATTTCAAATGCTACTACTTTTGCTTCTTCATTATATTTAAAATAATGTTTTTCATTTATTAAATTTGTGTTTACTTTTCCAACATTAGCACTAATAGTTGCAATAAAATTGTTGTCATTTTCTACGAATGTTGTTTCTAAACCTGTTGTATTTTTATATTTATTTGTTTTATCTTTATAAGTATTATAATATTCTGTATAAGATGGATTTACTTTTGGTACTCTTATAGTTTCTACTAAATCTGTTAATAAATCATTAGAGAAATGATATTCTATAGTATCTATATCTTTTGTACATACTAATTTATTGTCTGTAAGTTCTATATGAGGATAATCATTTGTTGTTTTTTCTTCAAAAGAAATATATTTGAAATCATTTTGAGTTTCAAAAGCATAAGATTTTCTTTCATCCTTATTTAATTCATCTATATCTACTTTAAATCTTTCAAGTAATGTTTTATTATCTGTAAATAATTCTAAAAATATTTTGTTATCTTTTAGAGAAATTACACTACTAGATTCGTTAAGTAATTCAAAAGATAAAATTTTATTTTCATACTTAAAATTTAAAGCTTTTAGTCCATGAACTTCTATAGTTAAAGAATCACTAACTTCACTATATATTTTCTCTATATTATCAATAGGCTCATCATCTTTTTTACCTTCTTTATTATCTTTTATAGTACTCGCAGACTCTTTTCCAAGTAAATTATTTATAAATACTGATATATCATTAATATAATATACTACTGCTATAAAAATTGCTAAAATAATAACTACACGGATTATATTACTTTTTTTCTTATAAGTATAACCAATAACTTGTGGTTTTAATTCTACATCTTCAAGAACTATTTTATTTTTATTCTTTCTTGCCATATAATCACCTTTTTATTTTCTAATTAATTATAACATATAGAGCAAAAAAGAAAAAGTACTAACATTTTTTGTCAGTACATACTTCTTTATTTTTACTATTAATTAAGTCTGTAATTACTTTTTCTAATTCTTCTCTTTGACTATCATTTAATTCGTCATTTCCATCAGCTTGGCTATTAATTGTTCCAACATGAAAATCAGTTACTTTTCCATCCTTTACTGCTATTAAAGTTGGAACATAAATTCTTTTTTCTTTTGTATCAAATTGATTTCCATTATCATCTGCTAAAATATATTCTGATAAATGTTCATCTAAAGTTTTTAATAATTTATAATAACCATCTGAACCCTTTTTACTATTAATTAGTTTTCCGTCTTCTACTGTAAATGCACTTCTTATGTCTTTTATATCTAAATAATATATTGGTTCATTTTTCTCTTCTGCAACTTTTGTAAGTGATGTAACTAAAGTTCTACACCAAGGACATTCACTAAATCCTAAATATATTACACCAGTACCCTTTGTTAACATTTCATTTATTTCTTCTTCTGTACTATATTTAACAGTATTTGTTTTTGTTATATCTACTTGTACATTTTCTTTGCCAGTATATTCATTTATCTTTCCATTTAATTCTGAATATTCTTTTTGAAAATTAAGTCCATCTTTTGTAACATTTTCTTCTTTCTTTGTTACAGCATAAACACAAACCCCTACTACTATTAAAGTTAACAATATTATTACTATAAGAATTATTTTATTTTTCTTTTCCAATCTTACCACCTATTAAATCGTATCATAAATTATTTACTAAATCAATTTTTTCTCATTAATTTTGTCAAATTTAGTCTATTTAAACTTGATTCTTTAATTTTTATATGTTATATTAGTATTGCCCTTACAAATGGCGATGTAGCTCAGCTGGCTAGAGCATCCGGTTCATACCCGGCAGGTCGAGAGTTCGAATCTCCCCGTCGCTACCAATTAGATAATAAAAAGTGTTAAATCGTTATTGATTTAGCACTTTTTTTTATAACTTGTGCCGATAATTTGTGCCAAATCAACAATTTTCAAGTGTTATTGATGATTTATACAAATTATCAAATACATTCGCACATTGTTCTTTTGATGTGTTAAAAGTATGTGTATATGTATTTAGTGTGATACTAGCATCGGCATGACCTAATCTTTCGCTAATAGTTTTAGCATCAACACCCTTACTGTTTAAAATACTAGCACAAGTATGTCGTAATTCGTGAAAAGTAATTTTCGGTAAATCATATTTTTGTAAAACTTTTTGTAATATTTCATTTGTAGTATCTGGATGCATATGTTTGCCATTAACAGTGGTAAAAACTCTGTCAGTTCCTACCCATTTACTACCCTTATCAAAGATATATTCATTTTGCCAACTCTTATATTCTTTTAGAACTTGCATTGTTTCTTTTCCAAGTTTAATAGTTCTAATAGAATAATCAGTTTTTGCTTTTAACTCATCAAATTCGCCATCAATAACTTTTAATGTGTTGTCTATGTATAATGTATTGTTATCAAAGTCTATATCAGACCAACGAATAGCACATAATTCACTTCTTCGTATGCCACTATCTATTGCAAGTGTAATTATTGCTCTATATTTAATGTTTTCATTTTTTAAGCAATTTAATAATTTCATCGCTTGTTCGTTATCATAAAAATGTCTTTTTCTTTTAGTTAATTTAGGTTTTTTAGCATCTTCATTTGGGTTAGTTTCAATAAACTTCCATTTTTTTGCTTGTTTAAACATAATACTCATTAAATTATAATAATGTATCATTGTTTTAGTAGAAAGTTCTTTTCCAGTTCTACCTAATTTGATTTTTTGATACATTGTATCTAGCATAAATGTATCAATTTTTTTCAATTTAACATCGCCAATAATAGCATTAATATGTTCTAAATAACCTTTATAACCTTTAGTTGTTATTTTACTAACATTTGGTTCGCAATTATTTTTGGCGGTGGCTTTATGTATTTATTAATATTGCTAGGCATATATGACAAAGTGGTTGGTTTAGATTATGAAAAATAGTTATTTAGATTTATTAATGCTTTTGAAAGAAAATAAACACCTTAAAAGAATTAAGTTATATATTTGTAAATACTCTCAAATATATATTTAATGAAGAACATGGACTTTTAGAAGACGAAACAAATGTTAGTCAAAGGTTTAATTTTTATCTTAATGAAAATTTAACCGATATTTCTTCTTTAGACAAAAACATAAAAATAATAAATTTATTATAAATTTTTATGTTATAATAGATATGAAGAGATAAAAACTTTTCAATACATTTAATGAACTTTTTTAAGATTTAAGGAGTGTGGTAATATGATAAAGAAATTTTTAAATGTATTTATGTGTATAGGTTTATTGATGCAAAACTTTCTTTTTGTTATACCAGTAATGGCAGAAGAAGTTAAGGAACCTACAATAAAAATTAATGGTATTTATCAAGGCGATAATTTGGCTGAAATAGATGAAGATGGTAATTATATAATTGATAAATATAATAAAGTTATATTAGATTTTGAACTTGAAAATATTAATACAACTGATGATTATTATGTTAGGTTTATGGAGGAAAATGGCGGTGGTCCTGGTGGAGTGTATAACAATTTGCAAGGTTATAGAGGACAAATTTATTTTAATAATTTACGTTATGCAGATGATGAAATATTTACTTATGAGATTAAAATTTGTGATGAGTGGGAATGCAATAAACAATATGCATCAGAAACAATTAATCTTAAACTAACTTATTTTGATGATATTAAAGATAGCAAAATTAAAATTAGTGATATTAAACAAGGAAATAAAGATATTAATGCAAAAGATACTGATGATCATGTAAAACGTATCTATTTAAATAATAAACAAAATATTTCTTTTAAACTTACTGGGGAAAATTTAATAGATAATGCAGAATATAAAATTTCTGGTGGTGCAATTCAAAATGAATTAATATATAAAGGCAGTGAACTTGAACAAGGTATTGATTTTAACTTTTATACTAATTTAGAAACTGCACCTTATAGTCTTTGGATTAATACTAGTATAAACGATATTCAAATTGAAACACCATTAAAATATTCAGATGGAAATACCACTTATGATTATTTTAATATATTATTAATAGAAGATGATACTTTACCAAGTTATAGTTCAAAGTTAATTTATACTAATTTTGAAGATACTGAAATTAAAAAATCTGATATAGAATACAGAGAATATTTTATTATTAATAGTAATTTTCATAATGCTAATAACACTTTATCTTTAAGTGTTAATGGAAATGATTATATTGATAAAGATTATCCTGTATCAGTTGAAGTTAAAAAAGGTAATTCTACAATTTACAATAAAGAATTAAATGTAAATGGTTTATTATTAAATAATGGTTATGAAATAGAATTAAAAGATTTAGTTTTAGAATTAAATAAAGAAGAAGATTTAAATGCAGAGTTATATGAATTTTATGTTGAAGTTGATGACATAATAACAAAGCAAGAATATAAATATAACTCTTTAGGAAAAGATGCATATTTATCATCAAATATTTTCTTTGAAAATGGTAAAAAGAATTTATCAGCATTTAGGGGAGATGGAAATTACTTTTATGGTAGCGGTATTTATGATACTAATAAAGATGTTTTCACAAAATATTCTTCAATATATTTAAGATATATGGGAGATAATTTCAATGATAACGATACTTATGAATATATTTTAGAATATGGTGGTTATATTGAAAATACTGAATCTTATGCAAGAGATTATGAAGTAGAATTAAAACAAGGACAAGTTAAAGGTTCAGAATTAAATACTATAGGTTTGTTATTTAAAGTAGATAATTATAAAAATTATGAAAATCCTACTTATAAATTAACAATTAAAAAAGGCGATGAAATATTATTTAGCGATGCACCAGTATTATACATAGTTGATTCTCCAACTTTGGCAAATGCTAGTCTAAAAGCAAATAGTAAAAATTTATATTTACAAACAAGTGATTTATCATATATAGCAACAAGAAATGCACCAATAGATGTAGTTATTTCTGGACTTGGTTTTGAAGAAAATACCGATTATGAATTTAACTTTTGTTATTATAAAAATTTTGAAGGTGGAAGTTGGAGTGAAGATAATGAAAAATGCAGAACAACTACATTTAAAGGAAAAGAATTAAATAATGGAACCGCAAAAATTCATTTTAAAGACAAGATAGATGAAAAAGCAAGTTCATATAATTTTTATGTAATGTGTGATTTAAAGAATGCATTTTCGGAAAATGTTGCTATTCAAGGTGGTTTTGAAGTAACTTTTGTTAATAGCAAAGACTTATTCCCTAACTTAACAAAATACTTTGTTGATAATGTTAGCGATTTAATTAAGAATATTAGTAAAAATACAAGTGTAGAAGATTTTACAAAAAATGTTGATGTAAAAGACAATGGAAAAGTAAAAATTTATGATACTACTGGAACAACTGAAATTACTGGAAATGTTGGAACTGGTATGATAGCAAGAGTTTTAAATGAATATGATGAAAATGTTTTAGATTTAGATGTTGTAGTTAAAGGCGATGTTTCTGGAGATGGTAATATTTCTATTACTGACTTAGTTAAGGTTAAAAGACATTTATCACAAGATGAAGATTTAACTGGTGTTTATGAAGTTGCGGGTAATATTACTGGTACTGGAGAAATTGGTATAACTGATTTAGTTAAAATTAGTAGAGATGTTGCTAAAATTCAAGAGGTGCAATAATGAAGAAGATATTATTTAGTTTAACAATATTACTTTCTACACTATTATTTGCGACAAATGTTAATGCTAGTAGTTTTAATGCAAATATAGTTGGAAATGATACTTTTGAAAGTGAAATAACATTATATATTCAAGTTAATAATTTAGTTGATTTTAATGGTGCTTGTAGTGGTTTATGTGGTTTAGTTGGTAATTTAAATTATGATACAAACAAAATAGAATTAACTTCTATTAATGCTTTGGAAAGTTTTGATTTAGCACAAGGAAAAACACTTGTATTATATAAATCAACTGGAGTTGCTAGTGGAACAAAAATTTTATCAATGAAATTCAAAAATAAATCTTTAACAAAAGATGAAACAACTACTATTACTTTTTCAAATGTAGTTGCAAGTGATGGCGATAAAGATATTAATACAAGTGATGCATCTAAAACAATTAAATTTATTGTAAAAGAAAATGAAAACACAAATAGTAACAATAACCAAACAAACAATAACACTAATACTAACACAAATAACAATACTTCAAATAATAACACTACTAATAAAAAACCTAGTTCTAATACAAATAACAAAAAGGAAAAAACAAAAAAATCAGATAATAATTATTTATCATCAATTACTTTAAGCGATGGTGATATAACTTTTGATAAAGATGTTTTAACTTATGATGTAATTGTTGGTTATGAAACAACTACTATTGAAATTAAAGCAAATGTAGAAGATGATAAAGCAACTATTACTGGAGATGGAAAACATACTTTAGATGTTGGTAGTAATGTTATTAAAATAACTATTAAAGCCGAAGATGAAAGTGAGAGAACATATACATTAAATATTAATCGTGAAGAAAAAGATATAGTTGTTGATACTGATAATGATGTTATTGAATATGATGCAATAGAAAAAGAAAATAATTATGTAATGCCTATTGTATTAATTTCGGTAATTTTAGTTATAGGTTTAATCGGTTTTGTTATTTGGAAAAATAAAAAGAATAAATAGTATATAGGCAAAATGCTTATATGCTTTTTTTATTTGTCTAATGGCGATTTAGGACGAACCCACTTATTCAAAAAAGTAATTACAAATTAGGGAAAAAACCCATCCCACCCATTAATATTAAAACACCACTATTTTTAAGCGATTTAAGACTCTTTTAACCCTTTAATGACTATTTATATTAAAACAGAAGTATCTTCTTATGATACTATGGATGATTTAAACAATAAATTAGAACTAATACAACAAATTACACAACTTAATAATAATGATAAAGATTTTATTCGTATAAATTTAGATAAAGAAGAAAATAAAAGTTTATTTTTATCATTTGCATCTTGTTTATTAGAAAAAGCAAATTATTTATGTGATTATGCTTTTAATATATAAAAAGAGATAAGTTAAGTATTAAATTACTTGCTTATCTCTCTTTTTTTGTTTATTTTTGATAAAACATATAACCCTTATATTATGTATAATATGGTATCAAAAATGTTTTTTTTAAATTTGTGCCATCAAAAGTGCCAAATTTAAAATAACTTTATGATAATCTATGATACTATATGATACTTTTAAAATACTCTAAAAATAGTAAAAATGCTTTATCTTAATGTTTTATTAAAAGTTATGTTTTTAACATCCGTATGGTTCATACCCTGCAGGTCGAGAGTTCGAATCTCCCCGTCGCTACAAGATACTAACTCTAATAAAGAGTTTAGACTAATTCAGAAATGAATTAGTTTTTTATTGCAACTAAAAAGCATTTATATTAATATTAATGTATATGGAAGGTGTACTATGGATTTTGATAAAATTGGAGAAGTTATAAAAAAAATTAGACAAGAAAATAATATGACTCAAAAAGAATTTGCAGAGAAATATAATGTTTCTTTTCAAGCTGTATCAAAATGGGAATGTGGAAAGAATATACCTGACATTACTCTTTTAAAACAAATATCTGAAGATTATAATATAAGTTTGGATGAACTATTAAAAGGAAATAAATTTAAAAACAAGAAGAAAAATAATAAATACTTTATATTTATAATTATTTTTATTGTCTTAATAACTTTATTAATAATTTTCATGTTATCTAGAAATAATAGTAATATTGAATTTAAAACTATATCTTCTACTTGTAATAATTTTAAAATATCAGGAAGTATTGCATATAATAAAAATAATTCTCACTTACATCTTAATAATATTGTATATTGCGGTGGAGATGATTATGTTACTTATGAAAAAATTGAATGTAGTTTATATGAACAAAAAGGAAACATTATAAAAGAATTAGAAAAATGTAATAGTACTAATAATAAAAATATTAAATTAGAAAATTATTTAAAAGATATTGAGTTTAATTTAGATAATTTTTCTAATGATTGTCAGAATTATAATGATGATAGTCTATATTTAGAAATTAAAGCTTATACCAGAGATAAAAAAACTGTATCATATAAAATTAATTTATCTTTAAATAATACTTGTAAAGTTAAGTAAATATTTTATTTTGTTACTAAAACTACTCTCTTACTCATATAATTTTTTAGAATTATAATAAGCGAGGGTATAATGATAAATTACAATGGACTTTCTAATGAAGATGTAAAAATACAAAGAAATAAATTTGGTACAAATGAAATATCTAAAATAAAGCAAAAGACTTTATTTAAAATAATGCTTGAGTCTTTGGGAGATCCAATAATAAAGATTTTGCTTATTGCTCTTGCAATTAAACTTATTTTTATTTTCTCTAAGTATGATTTTTTTGAAACTATTGGTATTGCTATTGCAGTATTACTTGCAACTCTTGTATCAACTATTTCTGAATATGGAAGCGAAGAAGCCTTTAAAAAACTACTAAATAGTAGTAGTAATACTTTGGTTAAAGTATATAGAAATGGTATAGTTGAATTAATTTCTATTAATGATGTAGTTGTCGGTGATATTGTTCTTTTAGAGAGTGGTGAATCTGTACCTGCTGATGGAAAATTAATAAATGGTAATGTTAGTATAAATGAATCTGCTCTTACAGGAGAAGCTAAAGAAGTTAAGAAAGATGTAAATAATAATAAATTATATAGAGGTACTAATGTTGTTAATGGAAGATGTAAAATGGTTGTTGAGTCTGTTGGTAATAATACAATGTATGGAAAAATTTCTTTAGAAATACAAGAGAAAGAGCCTACTTCTCCACTTAAAACTAGACTTTATGGGCTTGCTAAGATTATTAGTAAGATTGGTTATATTGGAGCATTTATAGTATCGATATCTTATTTATTTAATAAAATTGTTATTGAAAATAATTTTAATATGAATGAAATAATGGCAACATTTAGTAATACAAAACTTTTAATAAATTATTTAATTTATGCTTTAACTTTATCTGTTACTATCATTATAGTAGCAGTACCTGAAGGGTTACCTATGATGATTACTTTAGTACTTTCTTCAAATATGAAAAGAATGCTTAAAGATAATGTACTGGTTAGAAAACCAACTGGTATTGAAACTAGCGGAAGTATTAATTATTTATTAACTGATAAAACTGGTACTCTTACTAAAGGAGAATTAGAAGTTACTTATTTTGTTTCGAGTGATTTTAAAAAATATAAAAATGAATCTGAAATTAAGATGAGTAAAATATATGATTTGGTTTATGAATCAGTTATATTAAATAATGATAGTATTATAAGTAATAATAAGGTTATTGGAGGTAATTCAACTGATAAATCACTTATAAAGTTTTTAAAAATTAGAAAAGATTATAATAAAAATATAATAAGAAGAGAACATTTTAATAGTAGTAGTAAATATAGTACTATTTATTTTAATGATTATTTTTTAATTAAGGGTGCTAGTGAAAAGATACTTCCTAAATGTAATAAATATATAAATAGTTTAGGAGAAGAAAAAGTACTTACGAATAAAAATATTTTTACAAGAGAAATAGAAAAATATACTAAGAATGGTATGAGAGTTATAATGCTTGCAAAGGGATCTAATAATAAAGATGATTTATGTTTAATTGGATTTTTAACTTTAAAAGATGAACTTAGAGCACTTGCAAAAGAAGGAATAAAACTTATTAAAAATGCTGGTATTAAAATTATTATGATTACTGGAGATGCTTTATATACTGCTAAAAATATTGCTACTGAGGTTGGTATTTATAATAATAAAGAAGATGTTATATTAGATAGTAATGAACTTAGTAAATTAGATGATGAAGAATTAAAGAAAATATTACCTAATTTAAAAGTTGTAGCAAGAGCTCTTCCTCAAGATAAAAGTAGACTTGTAAGTGTTCTTGAAGAAATGAAACAAATTGTTGGTATGACTGGGGATGGTGTTAATGATGCTCCTGCTTTAAAAAAAGCTAATGTTGGTTTTGCTATGGGAAGTGGTACAGAAGTTGCTAAAGAAGCTAGCGATATAGTAATACTTGATAATAATATTATGTCTATTAGTAAAGCTATTTTGTATGGTAGAACTACTTTTAAAAGTATTAGAAAATTTGTAGTTTATCAGCTTACTGTTAATATGACTGCTTTAGTACTTTCTATAATTGGGTCTTATATTGGAGTTAGTACTCCTATAACTATAATACAAATGCTTTGGCTTAATATGATTATGGATACTTTTGCAGGACTTGCTTTCTCTTATGAAGCTCCTTTAACTTATTATATGGAAGAATTGCCTAAAAAGTTAGATGAACCAATTATTAATAAATATATGTATTCTCAAATAATAATTATGGCATTATACTCTGCTTTACTTTGTATATTATTTTTAAAACTTCCAATAATTAAACTGTTTATTAGAGGAGATTATAAACATTTTATGACTGCTTATTTTGCACTTTTCATATTTATTGGAATATTTAATGCTTTTAATTCTAGAACTGAAAGATTAAATATATTATCTAATATTAATAAAAATAAAGTATTTATTATTATTAATTTATTTATAATTATTACTCAAATATATTTAATATATTATGGTAGAGATTTATTTAGAACTTATGGACTTTTAATAAATGAACTTATATTTGTAGTTATTTTATCTTTAAGTGTTATACCAGTAGATTTTATTAGAAAAAAAATACTTAAGAAAAAAGGTGTTAAACTTTCTTTTTAACACCTTTTATTTATTTAAATAATTTAATATATCAAAAAATGGTTTTATATTACTTTTTCTTATTTTATCTTCTTTAATTAAATCTTTTATTTCATCTGTATCTAGCCAAAATACTTCTTCTACTTCTTCTTTTTGAAGTATTAAATCAGATGTGTTAATATCTTTTTCTAAATAATAGATATCTAAAATAATATTATCTTTTATCTCTGTACAAATAAGTTTTATATTATCTTTACTTATATCTATTCCTAGTTCTTCTGAGACCTCTATGCAAACTGTATTTATACTATTACTACCAGATTTAACAAATCCTCCGGTTGTTGCTATAACACAACCTTTTTCCTTTGATGTTTTTTGAAATAAAAATTTATCTAAACTATTTTTTATAAATACTAAAACTACATTAATATAACTGTCTTTTAATTCAGATATTATTTTTTTATCTCTAACTATTTTTTTACCAGTTAGATTCCTATTTGAATCATATAAATCTAAATATTCCATTATCTATTATTATTTGTAGTAATATTAATACTTCCTATACCTGATGAGATATCTATTTTATTAGTGCCACTTCCATAGGTACCACTTTTAATACTTTCATTATTAAGTGAAATACTACCTAATCCTTTATCTATTTTTAATTCATACATATTTATGTCACTTAATAAATTTAAGTTTAATTCACCAATACCAGCATCAATTGTACTACTTCCAGTAATTAATGCTTCTATATTAGTTTTTCCAGTTCCTAAATTAAATTCTATATCATTTAAAGAACCATTTCTTATAATAAATTCTCCTGCTCCAGTATTAATACTACCTTTTTTAGAAACATCTAAATTATTTATTTCTACTTTCCCTGCTCCTAAATCTAGACTTAATACTTCTGTCTTTAAAGAATCTATAAATAATTTTCCGGCTCCATTTTCAATATTTACACCTTCAAATATATAATCACTTGGTATAGTAATATTTATTTCTGTTTTAGGATTTACTTTAAATCTATTTTTACTATTATCTTTAACAATTATTTTATTATTATCTTCAGTTACTTTTATAGAATCATTATTAGTTTCAATCTTTAAAGTACTACCACTAGTAATATTAATAGTTGCAGATTTTAAATCTAACTCTAATAATTTTGTCTCTTTATTAATTTTCATTTCTTTAAACTCCGTAAGTATTTCATTATTTTTAGTAAATATTGAACTTATAGCAGAAACTCCATAATATATTCCAGAAAATATAGAAATAATAAGAAGTATTGCAAGAAGAAATCCAAAATATTTTATTACTCTTTGTGTACTAGTCATTTTATTTCTACTCCACCGAATAAGCAAGTTCCATTTACATATAATGTATGTTTACTTTCTGAAATATCTTTTCGTTCATTAGATATTCCTCCAAAAATTGAAGTTGAATTAACTATTACAGTTACATTACTTGGTACTAAAATATCTATTCCTCCAAATATTGCAGTAACATTAATTATTGCTGAATCTTTAAAAGTTGCATTTCTAAGATCTAGTTCTACTCCACCAAAAATTGCAGATGCATCACATGATGTAAATTTTTCTTTTTCAAAATTAATTTTTTCTGATGAAAAAGTTGCAGTTATTTCTTTTTTATTTTTATTTTCTATTTTATTTAATTCTCTTATTTTTTCTTTTAAACTCTTATTAAAGATATTTTTACATAAAATTGATAAACCGATTATTATAATAATTATAGGAAATAATAAAGACCACATCATATCAAAATCAATAATATCATTTACTCCTAAAAATAAAAGTACTCCTATAAGTAACCAAATAATACTACCTGTTTTATTTTCATCTTTTATAAGACCTGCAATCGATGGAATAATTATAAATAATGTCCACCATCCTGTAAAGAATATATCTATATCAGTAATGTTTAATTCATTTAATCCCCAAATTACTCCAACTATTACTAATATTAACCCCCATATTAAACTACCTATATTTTTCATAACTCACATCCTTATCTAAATTATACTAAATTATTTTTATTAATCAACATTTACTCCTTTATTAAATAAATAATTACTTAATAAATAATAAATTATTATATATACAAAATATATTATTATTGCATATATCATAGCAGTTTTTAATATTCCTACTTCAAATGTATCTACTCGCATAAATAAACTTTTTACATCTTCGCTAAAGAAAGATATAATATGTAATATTTCAAGAGAAATAGCACTTGATACTAAATATAAACCAATTGATGTAAATACAGAATGTATCATTTTATGATTATTTCTTTTATTACCGATAATTATTCCAGTATAACCTACTAATAAAATAAATATTAATTCAAATAATATAACTAAAAATACCATTAATAATAAATTTATTACTGAAGTATTATATGTATTTGCAGTTAATTCTAATAAATCTTTTAAATAATTTATTGAGTCTCTACTATAATAACAAATAAATAAACAAATAATTAATACTAAAAAATTTAATATTACAGAAATAATACCACTTATTATTTTTGATGAATAAATTTTACTTTTACTTACTGGAAGTGTATGTGTTAAGTAAGACTCATCTTTATATGTATTTCTAATAAACCTTACCCAAGATCTCATCAATGCATTTATAAGTCCACTTACTCCCATGCTTATTGTAATACCAAAACATATTTTACCAATTATTTGCATTAGAATTGATGAATCAATGCTTACAAAGCATCTACCTAATATTGCAAATAAAAGTGCAAGAAAGTTAAAAATAATTATTGTTTTATATATCCATTTAAAATCATATTTTATTAATTTATTTAACATTTGAACATCTCCCTAAATATTTCATCGATTGATTTATTATATTTTTTTCTAAGATCATCACATGATGATTGTAAAATTATTTTTCCTTTATCAATAAATATTACTTCATCTAAAATTCTTTCTATATCACTTATTAAGTGAGTTGAAATTATAACACTTGCACCAGGCGAAAAGTTACTTAATATTGTATCTAAAATATAATCTCTAGTAGCAGGATCTACTCCTCCTAAAGGTTCATCTAAGATGTATAGTTTTGCATCTCTACTCATAACTAATACTAAACAAACTTTTTCTTGCATTCCTTTACTCATTTTTGATAATTTATCAGTTAAAGAAATATCTAAATCCTTTAATAATTTTTTAGCTTTTTCTATATCAAAATTATCATAAAATTCACTAAAATATTTAAGTACTTGTGTAACAGTCATTTCTTTATCTAAATAGGTTCTTTCTGGTAAGTATGCTATACTTTTTTTACTTTCTATACCAGGTATTTCACCGTTTATTAAGACTTCTCCACTAGTAGGAGTTAATAAATCATTAATTAATTTAATAACAGTAGTCTTACCCATTCCGTTTTTTCCAAGTAGCCCAATTATTTTTCCACTTGTAACATTTAAACTTACATCTTTTAGAACTTCTTTTTTTCCAAAAGATTTATTTAATCCTTTTAATTCTAATAAATCCATCTAATCACTCTCCTAAAAATTTAATAGATTCTTCTTTGGTATATCCTAATTTTTTCATATCTTCTAAGTATTTTTCTTTACTAATACTTGCTAATTTTATTCTTTCTTTTTCTATTAATGATTTATCTTTTGTTACATACTTTCCACTAGTTCTTTCAGTATAGATAAAATTTAATCTTTCTAATTCCATTAAAGATTTTTGAACAGTATTAGGATTAATTTTTAATTTTATTGCAAAATCTCTTACTGATGGAATTTTTTCTCCTAGTGCGATATTACCAGAGACAATTTCATTTTTAATTATATCCATAAGTTGAATATATATTGGTCTTTCATTATCAAAAGTACTTTTGAATAAATCATTAAATTCATTATTCAATGTATCTATATTACCACCTTCTAACTGTATCACTTAACTAGTACAATAATACTATCAATTATATTATATGTCAATAAAAAAAGAATCATTTTAAAAGATTTGATTCATTTTTATTTTTCTCTTATTTTTATATATATTAATAATCCTTTTAATATATCTTTTCCAATATCTATTAAATCTAAATCGTCAATTAATTTTTTAGTATTATCATATATATTATCTAAGTATTCATTTATATAATTATATGTATTACTTTCTTTTAAAATAGTTCTTACTTTATTTAAATCATTTTCATTAATCTTTTTTCCATAATACTTTAAAAATTCTTTTTTATATTCAGTTTTTATAACATGTGAATATAATAAGGTTTGTTTAAATTCTTCAATATCCGAAGTATTTGATTTACCAATTTTATTTTTATCACTAAATATTCCAAGTAAATCATCTTTTATTTGAAAGGCAATTCCTATATTTGT
>OLHG01000572.1_pt1 | contig 25923 bp, 29 predicted proteins | sample 1605971 | NCBI WGS metagenome assembly OLHG01 (sample SAMN03283289) | human gut metagenome | biome: human-associated habitat; material: feces | host: Homo sapiens | place: Peru | collected 2012 | reverse complement strand
GTCAATTTATCTCTTCCGCCTGCGATTAAGACAACTTTTTTGTCTTTAAAAGAATTAATCGCAACAATGCTTGCTAAAAGAACTAATGGTGTATTCTTTATGAGAGTGGAAGACACAGACCAAAAGAGAGAAGTAAAAGATGGAATTAAAGATATTATAGAATCTTTAAAATACTTTGAACTTATGCCAAATGAAGGAATGAAAACCGAAACAGAATGGTATGGAGAATATGGACCATATAGACAATCTATGAGAAAAGAAATATATCAAGCTTATGCAAAATATATGATTGAAATGGGAAGAGCATATCCTTGTTTCTGTACTCCAGAAGATGGCGAAGAAATGAGAGCAAAACAAGAAGCAGCAGGAGTTAGACCAGGATACTATGGAGTTTGGGCTAAATGCAGAAATACAACTGTTGAAGAAGCTGTTGAAAAAATAAAAAATGGAGAGAAATATATAATCAGATTTAAATCTCCAGGAAGAGAAGATAAAAAGATAAAACATAAAGATGTAATAAAAGGAAATGTAGAGATGCCAGAAAACGATCAAGATATAGTTATCATAAAGGCAGACGGACTTCCAACATATCACTTTGCACATGTTGTAGATGATCACTTAATGCATACAACACATGTAACAAGAGGAGATGAATGGCTATCTTCTGTACCAGTGCATTTGCAACTATTCCAAGAACTAGGATTTAAACCTCCTAGATATGCTCATACAGCAACAATATTAAAAAATGACAATGGTAACAAGCGTAAAATTAGTAAAAGAAAAGACCCAGAAGCTTCTGCAGGATATTATAGAGAAATAGGAATTCCTGTAAATGCAGTTAAAGAATATTTACTAAACATAGCAAACTCGACATTTGAAAATTGGAGAAAAGCAAACCCAGACAAATCAATGGAAGAGTTTGATTTCCAATTAAACAAAATGAGCGTAAGCGGTGCATTGTTTGATATGGTTAAATTATTAGACATCGGTAAAAATGTAATATCAAAAATGACAGCACAAGAAGTTTATGATAGCTCTCTAGTTTGGGCAAAAGAATTTGATAAAGAACTAGAAGAACTTTTAAATAACAAAGAGTATTCTTTAAAAGTATTAGGAATTGAAAGAGGAAAAGCAAAACCTCGTAGAGATATTTCGAAATGGTCAGATGTAAAAAATTGTATAGAATATATGTATGATGATAAATTCTTTGTAAACACAGACGAATATGAATTTGACAAAATAAATGACAAAGAAGAAATTAAGAAAATATTAGATTTGTATTTAGAAAAGTACTTTGATTTATCAGATGACCAAACAACTTGGTTTGGAAAAATAAAAGACCTAGCAGAAGAACTAGGATATGCAAGAGAAGTAAAAGAATACAAACAAAATCCAGAAAACTGGCCAGGACATGTAGGAGACGTTAGTACAGTTCTAAGAGTTGCTTTAACAAAAAGAAGAAACACACCAGACTTATACGAAATAATGCAAGTACTAGGCAAAGACTCTGTAGAAAAAAGACTAAAACTTGTAAAGTAAAAATAAAGATCTACTAGCATTTTATGTTAGTAGATTTTTTGCAAAATTTGTAAAAATTTGACGTACGATTATACTGGACAAGAGAAGGTCAAGGATATATAATAAGTAAATAAAAGAAAATAATACAGGATGAAATGTATTGACAATGTGCGTACATTTATGCTACTATATATGTAGTAGCATAGGAGGTATTTTATGAAAAAAACAGAAAATATTAATATAAGAATCGAGCCAGAGTTAAAACAAAAAGCTGAAGATACATTGGATAAATTAGGGCTAACAATGGCCGAAGCAATAAAAATATTTTTAAAACAAGTTACACTAACATATAGCATTCCTTTTAAAATAGAAATGCCAAGATATAATAAAGAAACATTGGAAGCAATTGAAGAGGCAACAAGAATTAGTAACGACAAAAATACTAAAACATTCGAAAATGTAAATGAATTATTGGAGGAGTTAAACAATTAAATATAAAATCGCTATAACAAACAAATTTAAAAAAGATTTTAAGCAGATGCAGAAAAGGGAGGCATTTGATTTAAAGACCTTTACGGATGTTGTTGAAATGTTAGTAAACAATATTCCTCTACCTGAAAAGTATCATAATCATATATTAGAACCGAAAAATAAAGGATTATACGAATGTCATCTTAAACCAGATTGGTTATTGGTCTATATGATAGATAAAGACTTGCTAATTCTTACACTGACAAGAACAGGAAGTCATTCGGATTTGTTTTGATAATAATAATATGCATATAGGATAAAAAATCAGTGCAAGTATTGATTTTTTTGAACTTATGTGGTAATATATACACATATTAATAAGCGATTGATAAAAGAATAGTAACAATCTAAATTTTATAAGAGAGGCTATGGTTGGTGAAAATAGCTTAAAATATTTTGTGAATCTACTTTTAGAGCTTTTAGCGAAAGCTAACCGATTGATGCTAGGTTATAAGCATTTACGAGATTAGGATATTAGTGATGAAAAATCACAAGTATTATAAATTAAGGTGGTACCGCGAAAATAAATCGCCCTTATAGTTTTATAAGGGTGATTTTTGGTATTTAAAGGGGGAAATTTTATGATAGACATTAAATTTTTAAGAGAAAATCCTGATATAGTAAAACAAAACATAAAAAATAAATTTCAGGATGAAAAACTTCCATTAGTAGATGAAGTTATTGAACTAGACGAAAAAAGTAGAAGTGTAAAATGCAAAGGCGATGAATTAAGAGCACAAAGAAATTCTTTAAGTGATCAAATAGGAAATCTTATGAGAAATGGTCAAAAAGAAGAAGCGGAAAGTGTAAAAGAACAAGTAAAAGAGATAAATCAAAAATTAGTTGAAAATGAAAAGCTGGAAGAAGAATACGCAGGAAAAATAAAAAAAATAATGATGCAAATTCCAAACATTATACACGAGTCTGTACCAATTGGAAAAGATGATAGTGAGAATGTAGAAAATGAAAAATTTGGAGATCCAGTTGTACCATCATATGAAATTCCATATCATACAGACATAATAGAGAGCCTTGATGGAATCGACTTAGATTCAGCAAGAAGAGTAGCTGGAAATGGATTTTATTATCTAATGGGTAATATAGCAAGACTTCATTCGGCAATACTTTCATATGCAAGAGACTTTATGATAAATAAAGGGTTTACTTATTGCATACCACCATATATGATTCGCAGTGATGTTGTAGATGGAGTTATGAGCTTTAAAGAGATGGATGAGATGATGTACAAAATCGAAGGTGAAGATTTATATTTAATAGGAACATCAGAGCACTCAATGATAGGAAAATTCAAAGGTCAATTATTAAACAAAGAAAATATGCCATATACAATGACATCATATTCTCCTTGCTTTAGAAAAGAAAAAGGTTCTCACGGAATAGAGGAAAGAGGAGTTTATAGAATTCATCAATTTGAAAAGCAAGAAATGATAGTTGTTTGTGAACCAGAAGACAGCTGGAATTGGTACGATAAGCTATGGAGATATACAGTAGAACTATTTAGAAGTATGGAAATTCCAGTTCGTACACTAGAATGTTGCAGTGGGGATTTAGCTGATTTAAAAGCAAAATCTTGTGATGTAGAAGCTTGGAGCCCAAGACAGAAAAAATATTTTGAGGTTGGAAGTTGCTCTAACTTAACAGATGCTCAAGCTCGTAGACTTGGAATTCGTGTAAAAGGAGAAAAAGGAAACTATTATGCACATACTTTAAACAATACAGTAGTTGCTCCTCCTCGTATGTTAATTGCATTCCTAGAGAATCACTACCAAGAAGATGGAAGCATCACAATACCAGAAGTTTTATGGCCATATATGGGTGGAACAAAAATACTAACACCAAAAAAATAAAAGGAGAAAATGATGATAGTAAAAAATCCAAAATTCGAAATATCGGCTGTTAAACCAGCACAATATCCTCAAAACGAACTACCACAAATTGTTTTAGTAGGAAAATCAAATGTAGGAAAATCTAGTTTCATTAATTCAATGCTAAATAGAAAAAAACTAGCTAGAACAAGTAGTGAACCGGGAAAAACAAGACAAATCAATTTTTATAATATTGATGAAAAGTTTTATTTTGTGGATTTACCAGGGTATGGATATAGTAAAATGTCAAAAGAGGAACAAGCGAGAGTCGGAAGTTTTATAGAAGAGTACTTATCAAAATCAGACAAAATTGCACTGATAGTATTTTTAATAGACATTAGACACGAGCCAAGCCAAAATGATAGATTAATGTATAATTATATAATTAATACAAATTCGCCTTGTTTAGTAATTGCGAATAAAGCTGACAAGATAGCGATTACAAAAGTGGACAATACTGTAGAAGATTTGCAGAATTCATTAAATCCACTAAAAGATCTTACATTTATGCCATTTTCATCAGAAAGAAAAATTTACAGCGAAGAGGTATGGAACTTTATAGAAAAGTATATATAAAAATAGTCTGCAAATAGAAATTCTATTTGTAGACTATTTTATAATTTTTAAAGCCTTTTGTCTTTCTAAAGTAATACAATGTTCACATTTGGTACATTTTAATTTAAAGTCGATTCCAACTCTTGTAATTTCCCATTTATTATTGCCACAAGGGTGTTTTTTCTTTGTTTCAACAATATCTCCAACTTTATAATCCATATTAAACCTCTCCTCAAAAATATTATACAACATAAAAGACGCTTTTGCTAGATAAAATATGAATAAATTTCCAAAATGATAATATAATATCTATGAGGTGTATATTATGTTTTGGAATAACAAAGAAGAAAATGAAAATAAAGATTTAATAATGACAATAATAAAGACTAAAATGGAATTAAATGCAAATATAAAAAATTATGAATATGCAGAGCCTGAACAAATAGATTATTATTTATATCAAATAAAAGCAAATAAAGCAAAGCTAAATTATTTAATAAAAGAAGCAAAAGAGAAGAAAATAGAATTGAGTAGTGTAGAAAAGATAAAATATGAAGCATAAAGTAATATTTGTCCATATTAGAACATATAATGTGATAGAAAAAACTTAAGGGGGAATTTCTAATATGGAAGTGAAAATGTTACTTATATATGTAGCTTGCATTATAGGAATAATTATAGTTGGAAAAGTATTTATAGTTCCGATAAAAATTATTGGTAAATTAATAATAAATTCGATATTAGGCGTAGTGCTTTTATACATAATTAACTTGGTAGGAGCATTATGGCAGTTCCATATAGGAATAAATGTAATAACAGCATTAGTTGTAGGAATACTAGGAATTCCAGGAGCTATACTACTAGCAATACTAAAAATATTTATATAAAAATCGTCCAAGAGTAAAGTGGCTCTTGGACGAAAATTTTATTCAACTGTTACAGATTTTGCTAAGTTTCTAGGCTTATCAACATCTAAACCTTTATTTTTAGAAATATAATATGATAAAAGTTGAAGTGGTACTACAGACAATATAGGTGAAACTAATTCATCTGTTGAAGGAATGTCTATAACATAACTGAAATTGTTATTAGGAAGAACTTGATTTGAAATTATCAAAGTTTTAGCTCCTCTCGTAATAACTTCTTGAATATTACTAATAGATTTTTCAACTAAATCTTTATTTGTAATTATTCCGATTACAGTTATTCCATTTTCTATAAGTGCTATAGGTCCGTGTTTTAATTCACCTGCGGCATAAGCTTCTGAGTGGATATAAGAAATTTCCTTTAATTTTAAAGATCCCTCTAATGCTACATTATAGTCATTGCCTCTTCCTAAGAAGAACATATCTTTTTGAGTGTAGACTTTACTTGCGAATTCCTTTATTTTTTCTGAATTGCCTAAAACTGATTCTATTTTAGAAGGTAAATCTAAAAGTTCTGATTTTAGCTCTTCAAGTTCCTTTTTAGGATAAGAATTTAGTAATTCCGCAAAATATATTCCTAAAATTGTAAGTAAGCAAACCTGTGAAGTATAAGCTTTAGTTGAAGCAACTGCAATTTCTGGACCTGCATGTGTATAAATTGTGTAATCAGCTTCTCTTGTTATACTACTTCCAATAACATTAGAAACAGCAAGTGTTCTTGCACCTTTTGATTTTGAAAGTTTTAAAGCTGCAATTGTATCAGCTGTTTCTCCAGACTGACTTACGAAAATACATAAAGTTTTTTCGTCGATAATAGGATCTCTGTATCTAAATTCAGATGCAATATCAACTTCTGTGGGGATTCTACAAAGTTTTTCAATAACAGCTTTACCAACAAGACCGGCATGCATAGCTGTACCGCAAGCGATTATAAAAATCTTATTTATAGATTTTAAATATTCACTAGATATTTCTATATCATCAAAAGAACAATTTTCTCCTAGTTTGAAACGAGAACCAATAGTTTCTCTTATAGCTGTTGGTTGTTCAAAAATTTCTTTCAACATATAATCTTCATAACCATTTTTTTCGGCAGAAGAAGCATCCCATTCAATATTTTTTACTTCTTTGTTATGAACATTTAAATTAGCATCGTAAAAATTAATTTTGTCCTTACCAATTAGGGCAAATTCATTATCATCTAAAAGATAAAATTCTTTCGTATATCTAAGCATTCCAGGAATATCAGAACAAACAAAGTTCTCTCCATTTCCTTTTCCTAGAACTAATGGGCTGTCTTTTCTAACAACAATAATGTTATTAGGGTATAGAGAAGATAGAACTTCTACAGCGTAGCTTCCTCTTAAATCAGATATTGCATTTTTTACAGCTCTTAAAAACTTTTCGATAGTGTTTTCTGATTTATCACTTGAAAAATAGTGATGAACTAAATTTGGTATAACTTCTGTATCTGTTTGAGATGAGAAAGTATATCCATTATCATTTAAAAATTTCTTTAAATCAGCATAATTTTCAATAATACCGTTATGAACAACTGCAAAAGTCTTGCTGTTATCCAATTGTGGGTGAGCATTTTCTTTTGAAGGCTTTCCGTGAGTAGCCCATCTAGTATGAGCAATACCAACATTTCCTTCTAATTTATCAATTCCAGGTAAGGCTTCTAGATTTGCAACTCTACCTTTTTCCTTCATAGTAACAATTTCATTATTTTCTACAATTGCAAGTCCAGCAGAATCATATCCTCTGTATTCTAGACTTAATAATCCATTTATTAAAACTTCTTTGGCTTTTTTGTCGCCAACATAACCAACTATTCCACACATAAAAAACCTCCTCTAAAATTGCGTGTGCAAAATATACCGTATGCAAAGCATATGGTTTAAAGAAAGTTAATCAAAATATTTAAATTACATGTAATTAGCTTCTGTTTTCTAATATTGCTATTAGTTTTTAGCTAAAAACTGATGACAGTAATTATGCCAGGAGGCATCCGCCGAGTATTTCGATAAACCTCCTCCTCGTCAACAATTAAAAATTGTCCAGGCGCTAAGTAAAAACAAACTCCTTTCTAAAATGTTAAATAATTTGAAAAACTTTGACTATGATATAATATACACTTAAAATAAAAATATTGCAAGTCTAATGATAAAAATAGTTGATATTGAAGATTCTTGTATTAGAGTCTTTTTTTTGGTATAATAAAATACGAGAGGAAATAAAAATGTTTGATATAGAAGCAGAACTAAAAAAACTGCCTAACAAACCTGGAGTATATATAATGCACGACAAGAATGACAAAATAATATATGTCGGAAAAGCAGTTGTATTAAGAAACAGAGTAAGGCAATATTTTAGAAAGAACAAAAAAACAAAACGAATTCAAAATATGGTTGCATTAGTTGACCATTTTGAATATATAGTTTGCGATAATGAGGCAGAAGCTTTAATATTAGAATGTAATCTAATAAAAAAGAATATGCCTAAATTTAACGTGCTTCTAAAAGACGACAAAACATATCCATATATAAAAATAAATGTAAAATCAGACTATCCAGACATTTATATAACAAGAAGAATATTAAATGATGGAGCAAAATATTTTGGACCATATGCTAATGCAGGTAGTGCAAAAGAAATGATAGAATTTATAAAATCAAAATATAAAATTAGACAGTGCAAAAGTTTTAAATACAAAGACAGAGCGTGTTTGAATTATCATATAAAAAAGTGTATGGCGCCTTGTATGGGATATGTTTCAAAAGAAGAATATAGAAAACAGATAAATGAGATAATATCAATTTTAGAGGGGAAAACTGCAGAACTTCAAAAAGAGTTGCAGGAAGAAATGCAAGAGGCTTCTCGAAAAATGGAATATGAAAAAGCACAAGAAATAAGAGATAAAATTTATGCAATAGAAAGAATTTCGCAAAAGCAAAAAGTTTCTAATATTTCAGAAAATGATATTGATGTAATAGGTTTAGCGAGAAGATATGAAGATGTATGTATAGAAATATTTTATATTAGAAACAGCAAAATGGTTGGAAGAGAGCATTTTATTTTTAAAGGATTAGACGACGAAGAAGACGGAGAAATAATATCAAGTTTTATAAAACAATATTATGTAGGAAAACAAATCTTGCCAAATAAAATAATGATAAAAAACAACATAGAAGAAAAAAATGCAATAGAGATGTGGCTAACAGAAGTTGCAGGAAGAAAAGTAGAAATAAAGACTCCACAAAAAGGAGAAAAATTAAAATTTGTAGAGATGGCAGAAAATAATGCTCTTATAACATTGAAGAATAAGGAAAACGAAAAGAGCAATATTTTGATAGAGCTAAAACAAGTATTAGGAATGGAAAAATTGCCAAGAAAAATAGAATGTTATGATATATCAAACTTGTCTGGTACGAATATGGTTGCAGGAATGTGTGTTATGCAAGACGGAGTTATAAAGAAGAATTTATCAAGATGTTTTAAAATAAAAGAAGTATATAGCCAAGATGATCCTAAGTGTATGAAAGAAGTTGTAACAAGACGATTAAGACATTCTGTAAGAATATTAAATGATGGCAATAACAGTGGATTTGGAGAACTACCGGATGTGATATTTGCGGATGGAGGAATCACACAAATAAGAGCAACACAACAAGCAATTAAAGATGTAAACAAAGAAATAGAAGAAACTGCCAAAGAAAAAAATATAGAATTAACAGAAAAAGACAGATTAAATATTTTAGTATTTGGAATGGTAAAAAATGATAAGCACCAAACAAGAGCATTGATGAATGATAAAAGAGAAGAAATACAAATTTCGCAAGAACTATTAAACACAATAACAATGTTCCAAGATGCAGTGCATGATACAGCAATAGGCTATCACAAAAAGTTAAGAGAAGAAGAATTAACAAAATCAGCATTGGATAATATCTCTGGAATTGGAACTGTGAAAAAAGTAGAGTTATTAAAGAAGTTTGGAAGTGTACAAAAAATAAAAGAGGCACAAGTTGAAGATATTGCACAAGTTAAGGGAATTGGCTTGGAATTAGCTCGAAAAATAAAAGAAGAACTATAAAAAACAGGTAAAAAGAAAATTTACCTGTTTTTCTGTAATACGAAAGTACTCATAAAATCTTCAAACTAGAATATAATTTAATATCAATAAAATAGGAGGGAGATTTTATGGAGTATTCTAAAGATATCATTTTAGGAGTTAATTATTTAGGAGGACAAGCCAGCAAAGAAAAAGAAGGGAGATTTGTAAAATTAATCAAAAAACACAAATTACTAGCGACAATATCAATAATTTGTGGTATACTAATAGTGTTGGATTATGTACTAGTACATAATTTTATGGTTACATTACAACTACTAAGTTAAAATAATAGGAGAAATAATAATGAAACTAGCAAATAATTGGAACGATTACGAAATACTAGATATGGCAAATGGCGAAAAATTAGAGAGATGGAAAGATATACTCTTAGTAAGACCAGATCCACAAATAATATGGAAAGATAAACAATTTCCAACAAAGTGGAAAATGACAAATGCTACATATGAAAGAAGTAGTACTGGTGGCGGACATTGGGAGTACAGCAAAAAGCTTCCGTCAAGTTGGCAAATAAAATATAAAAATCTAACATTCAATATAAAACCAATGGGCTTTAAGCATACAGGAATATTCCCAGAGCAAGCAGTAAACTGGGATTGGATGATGAAAGCAATTTCAAATGTTTCAAAAAATGAACATAGAGAAGTAAAAGTATTAAATCTATTTGCTTATACAGGAGGGGCAACAGTTGCTTGTCTATCTGCAGGAGCATCAGTTTGCCACGTTGATAGTTCAAAGGGAATGGTATCATGGGCGAAAGAAAATGTGGAGTCATCTGGACTAAAGGACAAGCCAGTAAGATATATTGTTGATGATGTTATAAAATTTGTAAACAGAGAAATAAGAAGAGGCAACAAATACGACGCAATAATAATGGATCCACCATCATATGGTAGAGGAGCAAATGGAGAAGTTTGGAAGTTCGAAGAAAACTTACCAGAACTTATAAAACTATGCACACAAGTATTATCAGATAACCCAGTATTTTTCTTAATAAATTCATACACAACAGGAATTTCAAGTACAGTATTAGAAAATTTGTTAAGAATAAATATAAACAAAAAAGGCGAGTTTGAAAATGGAGAAATAGGACTTCCAATGACAAATTCAAAATTAATATTGCCATGTGGAATTTATGCAAAATGGACCAAAAATAATATATAGGAAAAAAAGATGCAAGAATATAAAGTAAAAATAGAAGAAAATGAAATAAATTTAAAAGTTATATATGAAGATAATCACATAATAGTAGTAGAAAAGCCTGCTAATATCCCTTCACAAGGAGATAAAACAGGCGATCTTGATATGCTTACAATTATAAAAGCATATTTAAAGGAAAAATATAATAAACCTGGCAATGTGTATTTAGGATTAGTTCACAGACTAGACAGACCTGTAGGCGGAGTTATGGTATTTGCTAAGACTTCAAAAGCAGCATCTAGATTAAGTGAACAGGTCAGGGAAAAAGTATTTAAAAAGAAATACTTGGTAATAGTCAATGGTAAATTCGAAGAGAAAAAAGGAACTTTAAAAGACTATCTTCTAAAGAATGAAAGATTAAATAAAAGCAGAGTAGTAGAAGAAGGAACCCAAAATTCTAAGTATGCGGAGCTGGATTATGAAGTTTTAAAATATGACAAAGAGCAAAATCTATCATTATTAAAAATAAATTTACATACAGGTAGACATCATCAAATAAGAGTACAACTATCTAGTAGAGATCACAGCATATATGGAGATGCAAAATACAATGGAAGGGGAAGCGCAAGACAGCTTTACTTATGGGCATATGAGCTAACAATACAAAATGTTATATCAAAAGAAGAAATGACATTTACATCAATACCAGAAAAAGAAAAAGCTTGGAAAATATTAGAGGGAATAAAATAGGGCAAATAATTGCCTTATTTTTTTATTAAAGAGTTTATGAAAGTGCCAAAAAATTATATGAAAACAAAATTGAACTAGTTTCATAGCAATAAAACCACTATTTATAACCAAAATGAAAACAAAGTCGAAAAATGTTGTATTATTAGATTAACGAAAGAGAGGAGAGCAAAATGATAGATAAAACTTGCGAAATCCTACTTAAGAAAATTAGAAAAGAAATGCCAGACATAAATGATGAAAGAGCAGAAGTAATATTTTATGGATTACAACTTATAATTGGAGAAGTACCAAAAATATTGTTACTATTCGCTGTAGCAATGATATTAAAAATAGGTTGGCTTGTAATATTTGCTTATGCAACAATGCTACCATATAAAACAGTAGCTGGAGGATTTCATCTAAAGACAAATATAGGATGTTTAATAGGAACATTTATTGTATATTATGGCAATGTCTTACTTAGTAAATTTATAATTTTTTCAACAGATATAAAATACTTACTATCAATAATCATATTAATACTTTCAATCATAATGATATACCTTTATGCACCAGCAGATACAATTAATTTACCAATTTTAAGAAAAAAAGAAAGAAAAATTAAAAAAATCTTATCATATATATTTGCAATCGCAACACTGGGGGCTGCACTCATAGTAAAAGATTCCACACTATCCAATATACTTATATTCAATGTACTAATTGAAACAATTAGCATATCAAGACTAGCATATAAAATAGCAAAAAATGAATATGGATATGAAACATATGCAAAACAATAAATATATAGTTAATATAAACATTTACCGGTAATGTTATGTTATAAACGTAAAAATAAAGGGAGGAAAAAATTATGTTAAAACTTGTAGCAAAAATCGCAGAAAAATACGCAAAATCTACTAACACAGCTTGTTGGTTTATAGGAGTATTCCATCAACCAAAAATGCCTGCTTCATTAATAAAAAAAGACTAAGATATAATTAAAAAAGCTAAATTCGACAAATCCCAAAAGTTTTACTTTTGGGATTTATATTATTCGTTATATATTTCAAATTGCTGTTTGAAGAAATCAGGAGTTTTAGAGGTAAAGCAAGCTAAATTTTTATGTCTTTGAATTATTTTATTTACTTCCCATAATCCAAGACCAGTATTATTAGGTTTTGTAGAATAACCTTTTTCAGGAAGTCTATCTATATCAACATCTTTATTGTTGTATGTATTTTCTATAATTAATAATTGGCGGTTACACTGAACATCATTTCTAATAATTACATTAATAATCTTTTTGGCACATTCAGAAGCAGCTTCTATTGCATTATCCATTAAAATTCCAAGGACTCTAGTAAATTCATAAATACCCATATGTAGGTTATTAAAATCAACAAAAGTTTCTAAGTTTATTTTTATTCCAAGACTATCAGCTTTGTAATATTTGTTAGCAAGAACAGTATAAATTGCAGGATTATTAATAGAATCAGGACTTAGAGAACTAAGATTATTTACTTGATTACAATCTTGTAATAACTGTTTATAATATCTTTCTAATCCGTCCATATCTTTTGTAGCGATATATCCACCAATACCAGCAATTATGTTAGAAAAATCATGTTTAAAAGCTCTAACGTTATCGTGTAAAATTTGCAAAGTTTTATTATATAATTTTTCTTGTTCTAAATCTGCTGTTGTCTTTTCTAATTTCATTGTTTTGATGAGACCATATATGTTAATAAAGAAATATGCTATCAAAGATAAGATATTTATTAAAACAATAAATAAAGGCAATGAGTTATTATAATATACAATTAAATACATTTGCATAAATATTACTACTAATGCAAAAATTAAATCAAGAATAATAAGTCTTTTGTTTTTTCTTTCAAGAGAATCAAAAATTCTTATATTAAAGTGAAGATGATTAACCGCTTGATAAATTAAAAATAGTACCAAATATATAAAAAGGTTAATACATAAGCGATAAATTGGAATATTTGCACATGAAATATAATCTAAGTGAAAAAATACTGACAGAACCTTGGCTAAAATCATTTCTATAATAACGATACAAATCGTAGGTAAAAACTCAGCAAATAAAGCTTTTAAAATGCTAACCTTGAATACAAGCATGACAGTTATAGGCATAGCAATTAAAGTTATTATATTACTGTAAGGTTTAGGAATGAAAGCAGAACAAATTATTCCGATAAAAGAAGTAATTAAAACATAAATTATTTTCTGCTTTTTAGAAGCAGATATTCTCAAAATAGAAGTAAACAAAAGCATAGATATAGTGACTTCAACAAAAATAAACGGTAATCCGATAATCTTAGTCAACATCTCATTTTCCGTGATCATACTCAACCAAATATTATTTAAAAAATTCATAATTATTTAAAACCTCCATAAAACTATTTTTATATTTAGGACCAATAAAACAATGAGCGCCTTGCACATTTTTGAAAAAAATAATATTGTTCCTAAAATCAATTTCACTAATGTTAGAAGTATTAACAATAAAAGACTTGTGACATCTTACAAAATTACTGGGCAGAGAAGAACAAATGGCATTAAAAGATCCATAAGTATTAATCTCGCCAGAAATCACATTGAAGATGGTTTTCATTCCGTCCTTCTGAATATAATTAATAGAGTTTTGATTAATTAAAGTATTTTTACTACTTAGTCTTATAAAATTGGCAGAATTATTGTTGATGTCGTCATATAAACGAACAATAGTACTTTCAAGCTTGTTCATAGAGAACGGCTTTTGTAAGAAATCAAAAGTTTTGCATTCAAAAGCAGAAACAATGTATTCGAAATGGCCTGTAACAAAAATAATATAAATTGATTTGTTCTTTTTTCTAATTTCCTTTGCTAATTGTATGCCATTTAAGTCTGAATTTAAATCAATATCTAAAAACAATACATCAACTGTATTAACATTAAGAAAATCAAGTAATTTGCAAGTATTACTTGAAGAAAATATAACACCCGCATCAAAATCATTTTTTAGGAATATTTTTTCTAGCATCTCCTCTAACTTTGTAAGTAGTTGGGGATTATCATCACATAAAGCGAATTTAATCATATCAACATCTCCTAATTAATAGTGAAAATTGTAAAAGTAACTAAAGAGTAAAAATTTACCCAATAACCAATATTTTCCAATTCTCAACTTCTAATATATTCCAATTTGAAAATCTTGTCAATAAAAAATACAAAAATAATTTAAAATGTCGAAAAATGATAAATTACAGTAAAAACAATGCTTTCAAAACAAATTAAAACTTTTAAAAATGTAAAAAAATACCAAATATCATGATTGAGTTCTATACTAATATTGTTTCTCATAGTATTAAAGTAATAAATGAGAATAAGAAGGGAGAATTTTGAAATTATGAAAAAGATAATCGAAAGAATATCCATATTTGTTGTGGCAACAGCTTTTTTACTAGGGATTATTATTGTGGGAAATACAGATGCAAATAAAAATATATTAACGAGTACAACTGTAGATGGTGTGAATATAGAAAGCTTAGACAACAAAAAAATTGGATGGGGGATAAAAAGAAATGATAATAATGAGCAACCTGATGTTGGAAGTGTAAATAGGAAGATATTGGACAAATATCAAGGAATATATATGGGGAGTAAAGAGCAGAAATTAATCTATCTAACATTTGATTTGGGATATGAAGCGGGATATACATCTAAAATCTTGGAAGTATTGAAACAAAATGATGTAAAAGCAACATTTTTTATAACAGCACATTATTTAAATACTCAACCAGATTTAGTAAAACAAATGATAGATGAAGGACATATTGTAGGAAATCATACAGTGAACCACAAATCTATGCCATCTTGTAGCTTAGACACCATAAAAAAAGAAGTAATGGATTTACATTCAGCTATATACGAAAAGTTTGGATACGAAATGAAATTTATCAGACCTCCTAAAGGTGAATATAGTGAAAGAACTGTTGCTTACACAAACACATTAGGATATACGAGCGTAATGTGGTCATTTGGATATGACGATTGGGACGAGAAAAAACAAGGTAGAGAAGATTATGGAAGAAAGAAAATTATAGATAATGTTCATAATGGAGAAATAATGTTACTTCACGCAACATCGAAAGATAATGCAAACATTTTAGATGATGTAATAAAAGAAATAAAGAATATGGGATATGAGTTTAGAAATATTGATCAATTTGAAAAATAAAACAGGAGGAAGAAACATTGAGAAGAAACAAAAAAGAAAGAGTTTTGGATAGATTACTTGAAGTTCCAAAAGAAATATCTACAAATGAGCCTAAAATAACAATTGCGGGCTTTAAACAACTGCTGATAGAAAATTACAAAGCAATTCTAGAATATCAAGACATTTATATTAGAATAAAAACATATATTGGAATTGTTAATATTAATGGTTTCAATTTAAAATTAGGAGAAATGACTTCTGATGACATAATGGTTACAGGAGATATAGAGACTGTAGATTTTGAAAAGATAGAAGAGTAAAGCAAGGGGATAAAGATGCTATTTAAGATATTATTAAAAAATTTAATAGGATATGTCAACATTAAAATTGAGGGCTATTTTGTAGAGAAATTTATAAATAAATGTATTAATAATAAAATATTCTTCTGGAATATAAAAAGAGAAAAGTCTACAATAGTATACACAAATGTTGGTATAAACGAGTTTAAAAAAATACGAAAAATAGCAAAAGAAACAAAATGCAAAGTTGAGATATTAGATAAAAAGGGTCTACCTTTTTTACTTTACAGATACAAAAAAAGAAAAGTATTTTTAGTAGTAGTAATACTGATATTTGTTCTTCTTATTGGATTATCTAGATTTATATGGAATATAAAAATAGAAGGACTAGATAAGATAGAAAAAAGTGAAATAGAAAATATATTAAACGAGAATGGACTAACAACCGGAAAATTAAAATCATCAATTAATAAACAAAAGGTAATAAATGAAATAAGAATGCAAAGAGATGATATTTCTTGGGTGGGAATTTCAATAGAAGGAACAAATGCAACAGTGAAAATAGTAGAGGCAAATTCTAAGCCAGAGATTATAAATGATGAAGATTATTGCAGTATTGTATCGACAAAAGATGCACAAATTGTGAAAGTGAGTGCTCAAAACGGTATCCCCGTAGTAAAAGAGGGAGATGTTGTAACAAAAGGAGATACTTTAATTGCAGGCTGGATAGAAGGTAAGTATACAGGAACGAGATATGTTCATGCAGAAGGAGAAGTAGAGGCTAAAGTATGGTATATTCAAAAAGAAAGAATTCCATTAAATCAAGTCGTAGAGAGGAGTACAGAGAACGTAGAAAATAAATACAAAATAAAATTAAATAATTTTTCAATAAATTTGTTCAAAACCCTTTCAAAATTTGAAAAATATGATACAATAGAAGCGAGCAAAAAGTTGAAAATATTTTCTGATTTATATTTACCAATCGAGTTAATAAAAATTACAAATACAGAAAAAGTAGAAGAAAAAATTACTTACGGAATAGAAGAGGCAAAGCAGATTGGTGTAGATAAAGCTTCTGAAAAAATAGAACAAGAAATACCAAACAGAGAAAATGTGTTACAAAAGTACGAAAATTCTTACGCAGGTGAGGATTACATAGATATAGAAGTTACTTATGAAGTATTAGAAAATATAGGGACCAAAGAGAAAATAGTATTTTGAAAGGAAGATATAAAATGGAAGAAAAAAGTCTTAGAGTCTATTCAGACAAAAAATTTTTTACGAAGATAACAAATACTATAACAAAGTTGTTGATACCAACGAAGATAGGAATTAATGGAATGTTGATTTCTATCAAGAGAAATAATGTGCTAAAAGCATATGAAGCTTATTTAGAGGCTCAACAAGAGTCTTCAGATAACCAAAGCGAACTTGAAAAGAAATACGAAGATATATATTCTTTATATCTAGAAGCAATAGATAAACATATGATGGATAATGTCTATAAAAAAGTTAAAAATGATACAGCTACAGGGTTTGAAAAAGAGGCATTATCGAGATATTATATGGTAATACATTTAAAAGATACAGAATATCTAGAATATAAATATAGAAAACAAATCTTCTTAATGCAATTAGACTATGATACTGTAAACGAATTAAATAAGGAAAAGCTAAAAAATAGATATGAGCAATTTTATGCAATGAGAATGGAAGATTTATATAAAAAGCTTCTTAAAAACTATTCAATAAAATTGTCTGAAAATATTTCACAAATGGATAAGGATGTAATATATGGCAAAATATTCTCAACAGTTGAAGAATATATAACAACTATATTGCCAATTAAAATGAAAGAAGATCCAGAGAACAAAACATATAAAGAAATATTAAATGACTATAAGAGTTTTGAAAGATTTACAGTAGGTAAATTAGATCAAAACGATATAATTGAAAAAAATATGATTTTACTAGGAATTAGTAGAAAATTATTTACACATAGCTTACCATTAGTAGTTGCAGAACAATGCTACGAGAAGCTACTAGTAGATGCCAGAACTTTAATAATGGATACAAAAATAGCTAGAAAACAAGAAAAGGCATACGGTTTATTAATAAATATAATAGACGATTATAACTTACGTCTATTATCTACAAAAATCTATTGGGACAAGTTAGCAGATAGGGAAGCATACAAAAAATTCTGGAATACATATAAAAACATTATGCAAATTAAAGAAAGCGATTACATAACATATTCAAAAGAAAAAGAAAAATTATTCTTAAAAAGAGAATTAAGAGAAGTATTCAAAAATGAAAACAGATATTGCAGAATTATAAAATTCTATAAGAGAAAATTAGTAGCACTAAATGCAATGAGAGAATTAAAAAATAGTTGCATTTCAGAAGGTGACTACACAGGCAAGAAAACAGAAGAAATTTCTATAAAAGAAAAAGTAATATAATTTATCAATAAAAGAGGTAATATTTTGGAAAATTATTCACAAATAGAATTTTTAGAGATACCAGAATCAGCAGAGTACAAAGAATTAATAGAAAATGTTGTAGGAACTTGTTTTAATGTAGAAAATTTAACAAAAACAAAGTTGTATTTAAATGTAATATTAACAAATCCTGAAACAATAAGAACAACAAATAAAAAATATAGAAATATAGATAAAGAAACTGACGTGCTATCATTTCCGATGTTTGAAAAGGATGAAATAGAAGCAATAATCTCTGCTGAAGATGATGAGCAAATAGAGGATGTTTTAGGAGATATAATGATTTCTATACCAAGAGTAATTGAACAAGCTGAAGAATATGGACATAGCGTTCAAAGGGAACTAGCATATATGGTGGTACATGGATTCTACCATATAATGGGATATGATCATATGAACGAAGAAGAAAAAAGTGTAATGAGAGAAAAAGAAGAAAATGTACTAAGTAAATTAAATATTACAAGACAATAGGGGTTAAAATGAAAAAAGACGAGCACAAACTGAAAAATGATAATTTTATAGAAGCTTGGTATAATGCAATAAACGGTATAATCTACACAGCAACAACACAAAGAAACTTTAGAATACAACTAATACTAGCAGTAATAGTTCTGGCTTTATCATTATTTTATGGGTTAGGTACAACAGAGTTTTTGTGTTTAGTATTTGCATTGTTTTTTGTAATATTTGCAGAAATGGTAAATACAGCGATAGAAACAGTTGTTGATTTATTTGTAGATGTATATCATCCAAAAGCAAAAATAGCAAAAGATGTTGCAGCAGGAGCAGTTGTTTTATCTGCTTGTAACGCGCTAATTGTTGGATATTTTATATTCTTTAATGCTGAAAATATGAAAGCAATAAGTGATAGCATATTCAATAATATGGTAAAATCTCCTCAGCATTTGGCATTTGTAGCAATTATATTAGTTGTAATTGCGGTAATTGCTATTAAAGCAAGTTGTTCTAAGAAAAAGGAAAGAGGACAACTTATAAAAGAAGGTTTTGTACCAAGTGGACAATCTGCAATAGCATTTGCAGTACTTACAGCTATCTGGATTAATAGTAAAGATATAGTAACATTTACATTAGCATTAGTCTTATCGTTATTAGTAGTCGGAAATAGAGTATACAACAATGCAAGAACTAAAGCAGAAGTGGTATTTGGAGCTTGTATGGGAGTATTAATAGTGATGCTTGTGTATGGATTAACAATATTTAAAATACAATAAAATAAAGGGGAAGTAATAAAAAATGAAGAAATTTTTAATAATATTATTAGTAATTGTAGTGCTAGCTGCTGGAGGATATCTAGGCTATAGAATATATAAAAACAAAACCAAACCAGTAACTGATTTAGGAACTGAAATTATAGAAGAGCCAAAAGAAGAACCAAAAAAGGAAGTTCAGATTTTCACAGGAACAGAAAGGCCAATAGCTTTAATGATAGATAATCATAAAGGAGCTTTACCACAAGGTGGTTTAAATGATGCTTATATGGTTTATGAAATAATTGTTGAAGGTGGAGAAAGTAGATTAATGGCTGTATTTAAAGGAAAGAATCTAGAAAAAATAGGACCGGTAAGAAGCTCAAGACATTATTTCTTAGATTATGCACTTGAAAATGATGCTATATATGTACACTTTGGATGGAGTCCACAAGCAGAATATGATATATCTAATTTGAAGGTAAATAACATAAACGGAATATCAGAAAGTTCAACATCATTCTGGAGAGTAAAAGACAAGAGAGCACCACACAATGTTGCAACAAGCATAGCAAAAATAAAAGAAATCGCTCAACGTAAAAATTACAGACTAACATCAGACAAAAAGAGTGTATTACACTATGTAACTGATGATGTAACATTAGAAAATGGACAAAAAGCAGATACAATAACAATACCATATTCAGATTCAAATATAGTAAAATATACATATGATGAAGAAACACAAAGATATCAAAGATATTCAAAGGGTATAGAAGAAACAGATTGGAATACTGGTGAAAAAATCACAACGAAAAATATAATAATTACATTTGCTAGAAATACAACACTAAATGATGGAGAAGGAAAAGGAAGACAGACTCTATACAATGTAAACAACTTAAAGGGTTACTACATAACAAATGGTAGAGCAATCGAAATAACTTGTGAAAAATCCTCAAGAAGTGAACAAACTGTGTATAAAGATCTTGAAGGAAACGAAATTGATATAAATGATGGCAACACATTTATACAAATATGTCCAATAGATGCGAAAGTAAAAATTGAAGGACAAGAAGAACCAGCAGAGGCAAATACAATAACAGAACAATAAAAAATAAGAACTGCCAAAAGCAAGGCAGTTCTTTTAGTATTTTTCTAATTTGTATTCTTTGTCTAAATTATGATTAACAAACAAACTACTAATCAATTTTAACTCTTTTTTTGCTTCATCAGATACTGTAAAAGAATACAGCTTTTTTGCTGGAGCAGATGCTATGTATTTTAAAGCATTAAAAGTATCTCTACAGATTTTTATTGCGGATTTATCTAAAAATCCACAATTATTACACAAATAACCATTATTAGAAATGCTAAAATAACCAATATTCTCTTTATTGCCACATAAAGCACACTTATCTAGTCTAGGACAAAAGCCTAAAATAACCAGCAACCTAATTTCGAAAACAGACAAGATAAAATCTTTATCAGTATCAGTTTCAGAAAGTAGGTAAAGAGTGTTAAGTAATAGTTGTAAAATATTATAAGTGTATTGGTTTTCGTAAGTAACGTCTGAAACTAATCTAGTCATAAAAGCAGCATAATTTAGTTTATCTAAATCTGTACGAATATTATAAAAAACTTCAATAGCTTCGCAAGAGTTAATGTTATAAGAGTTTACACCCTTAAAAATAACTAAATCGCTGAAACTTAAAAATTGAGTGCCAGCTAAAAGTGAGCTTTTTGGCTTTCTGGCACCTTTAGCTGCACAACCAATCTTGCCAATGTCGGGAGTGAGAATAGAAACCATCTTATCAAAATCTCCCATATTACTTTCTAGTAGTACAATTCCTTTTGTCTTTATTATTCCCATAAAATCCTTCTTATAAATTATTCATTTTGTTATCATCTTTTACTTCAATATTAGTAACGTTAGAATTACTTTTTTGCAAATTTTTCTCGGCGTTTTCAACCTCTAGCAATTCTAAAAAAGTATTAATATTTCCAGTATTTTTAAAAGTATTCCAAGCTATTTTTTTTATCATATGAAATCATCTCCTATGTAGCATTAAACGCATACCAATTTTTATTTATCTTTTGTAAATTCAAACCATTTATACTAGCAATTATTGTAATTTAAATTTTTTTACTAAATTTGAATCATTGATCCAATCTTCTCTAACTTTAACCCATAATTGCAAATTGACTTTTGTATCCAAAGTTTTTTCTAAATCTTCCCTTGCATAAGTTCCGATTCTCTTTAACATTTTTCCGTCTTTGCCGATAATAATACCTTTATGAGATTTCTTTAAACAATAAATAGTTGCAGAAATATCACAAATACTTTGCTTTTCAACGGTTTTTCTAAATTTCATTTTTTCGACTTCAATATAAATTCCATGAGGAACTTCTTGATCTAATAACCTTAAAGTCTTTTCTCTAATAGTTTCTTCGGCTAGTTGCCTTAATGTTTGGTCAGTATATTCCTCTACATTATAATATGCAGGACCAACTTTCAAGTTGTTTTCTATTTCATCAAGAAGAACATCTAGATTCTTGTTCTTTATTACAGAAACTGGAACAACAGCAGTAAAACTATATTCTTTAGAATAAAGTTCAATTAATTTTGCGATTTGTTCTTTAGCAACTAAATCTACTTTGTTAATTACCAAAATACATTTTTTCTTAGAATCAATAATTTTGTCTAATATTAATCTATCACCTTTACCAATGTCCTCTGATGTTGCGTCAACTACAAAAAGTACAATATCAACATCTGAAGAAGCACCAAAAGCTGTTTCGACCATAACATCTCCAAGTTTTGATTTTGGTTTATGAATTCCAGGCGTATCAACAAAAATAATCTGACTGTTAGGACGATTAACAATAGCTCTTATAGCGGTTCTAGTAGTCTGTGTTTTATTTGCGACAGCTGCAACCTTTTCACCAACTAAAGTATTGATAATGCTAGACTTTCCTACATTAGTTCTTCCAAGCATTGATACAAATCCTGATTTAAAGTTTTCGTTCTCCATATAGTTCTCCAATTTCTATAATTATTATAAATAATCTAAATTAAATATTTTGTAGAAAATAGTAAGTAAAAAAATATTTCATATACAATAATTCGACAAACTTTTTCTAACACTAGAATTATATAATATTTCTTGCAAAGTGTCAAAAATTATGCTATACTTACCATAATATTTTTATGCTAGGAAGTAGAAAAAATGTATTTAATAGTAGGACTTGGAAATCCAGAGCCAGAATATGCAAAAACAAGACACAATATGGGATTTGATGTAATAAACAAATTATCAAAAGAATTCGATATTGAGGTAAAAAAGGAAAAATACAATGCTTTATATGGAACTGGAACAATTGAAAACGAAAAAGTAATCTTATTAAAACCTCAAACTTATATGAATTTAAGTGGTGAGGCTATAAAGCCATTTGCAGATTTCTACAAGATAGATATGGATAAGATTATTGTAATATATGATGATATAGATGTAGAAACAGGGATGATAAAAATAAGAAAAAAAGGTGGACCGGGATCACACAATGGAATGAAATCTGTTGTATATGAACTAGGTTCAAAGGAGTTCCCAAGAATAAAAGTGGGAACAGGTTCAAAACAAGAAATACCAAATCTAATAAATTATGTAATAGATAAAGTTAATAATGAAGAATATGAAAGACTAGAAAAAGGAGTAGAACTAGCTGCAGAAGCTGTTAAATTATGCTTAAAAATAGGAATAGACAATGCAATGAATACATTAAATTAGAGGTAGTTAATGAAAGAAATTATAATAAACAAAGATGAAGACGATATAATAGTGGCATTACTGGAAAATGGCAAATTAGTAGAAGAGTATGACAACATAAACAATGCAAAAACATTAGAGGGAAATATATATTGTGGAATTGTAAGAAATGTATTACCTAATATGCAATCAGCATTTATAGATATTGGAGAGAGTAAAAACGCTTTTATACATATAAAAGATATAATTCCAAAAACAAGTGAGATAACAGGAAATAAAGAAGAAGATTATTCAAAATACAAAATGAAAGATTTTGTAAAACAAAAAGAACCAATACTTGTTCAGATAAAAAAAGACAAAGAAAGCCTAAAAGGAGCGAGAGTGTCAAAAGACATAAGCCTAGTAGGCAGATTTTGTGTACTTTTAATTAATGTAAATTTCATAACCATATCGCAAAAAATAGAAGGCAAAGAAGAAAAAGAAAGACTAAAAAATGTAGCATCAGAAATATTAAAGAAATATGGAAAAGGTGAAAAGTATGGACTAATACTAAGAACCGCAGCATTTGGAAAAAGCAAAGAAGAGATAGAAAGAGATATAGTAGAATTAATAGAATACTGGAAACAAATAAAAAGTGCATATGAAGAAGTTTCAAAAGAGGGCAAACCAGTATTAATATTTGAGAACTACAACATTGTATCAAAGTTCTTATTGGGAGTGCTAGATTCAGACATTAATCAAATAACAGTTAATAACAAGACATTATTTGAACAAATAAAAGAACAAATTAGTGAATTAAAAAAGCTTAATATAGAACTGCATTTGCAAGAGGATGATTTAATGCAAAAATATGATTTACAGCACCAAATAGAGAAAATGCACGAAAGAAAAATATGGCTTAAATGTGGAGGATTTATAACAATAGATAAAACAGAAGCACTAACAGCAATAGATGTAAACTCTGGTAAATATACAGGTAGAAACAAAGAAACCAAAGAACTAGCATTATTGAGAGTAAACAGAGAAGCAACAATAGAAATAGCAAAGCAAATAAGACTAAGAAATATAAGTGGAATAATTGTTGTGGATTATATAGATATGCTAAAAGACGAAGAAAGAAAACAGATACTAGACTTGCTTAATAAAGAACTAAAAAAAGACAGAAGCAAGACACAAGTGGTAGGATTTACGCAATTAGATTTATTAGAAATGACGAGGAAGAAAATATAAAATAGTGAAAATCATTGATGATGGTGCTAAAATAGCCAAAAACCATTGACAATGATTTTTCTTTGTGATAAAATATTTATCTGTAAGCCGCCTGGGTCGGGCAACTAAATTCTATCATAATAAAATTATAGATAGATGCCTTGAATTTTATGCTTAGCGAGTATACGAATAAAGGGAGGTGTACAATACAATGTACGCAATAATTGAAAGCTGTGGAAAACAATACAAAGTAGCAGAGGGAGATGTAGTATTCTTCGAAAAACTAGAAGCAGAAGAAGGAAAAAAAGTTTCTTTTAACAATGTAGTTCTAGTATCTGACGGAAAGAAAATAGAAGTTGGAGCTCCTTATGTTAAAGGTGTTAAAGTTGAGGGAAAAGTAGTAGCTCATGGAAAAGCTAAAAAAATATTAGTTTACAAATACAAAGCTAAGAAAAACTACAGAAGAACTCAAGGACATAGACAACCATACACTAAAGTAGAAATCACAAAAATAAAAATGCCTACTGAAAAATCAGAAGCAAAAGTAGAAAACGCTGAAGTAAAAGAAACAGCAGCTAAAGCTACTACAAAAAAAGCTACAACTAAAAAAGAAGCTTAGATTAAAATTTGAATATATTATGGTAAAAACTATTAGAAAGATAGAAATACCCTAAAACAAAAATTGAAGGGAGTGAAATAGGATGGCTCATAAGAAAGGTCAAGGTAGTGTTAAGAACGGTAGAGACAGTGAGTCTAAACGTTTAGGACTAAAAAGAGCAGATGGTCAAGTAGTTCCAGCTGGTAACATACTAGTAAGACAAAGAGGAACAAAAATTCATCCAGGTACTAATGTTGGTATTGGTAGCGATGATACACTATATGCTAAAGTAACTGGAAAAGTTAAATTTGAAAGACTTGGCAGAGATAAAAAGAAAGTTAGCGTATATCCTGTTGAAGAAGGAAGTAAAGCTGAATAAAACATAAAAAACTCTATACTTGTGTATGGAGTTTTTTGTTGCTTAAAATTCTAAATGTTACTGGTTAATGGTTTTTAATAGAAAAATCGATCAAGTCTGCTAGTCTGTAATATTAATGTAAATCTGTTAAGTGATAATAAACCTAGTGTAAGTATATAGACACCGTTGAAAATATGCAAGAAAAAATAAATGTCGAAAAAAGTAGATAGAAATTAAAGAAAAGTATTGAAAATAAAAAAATGTTATGGTATTCTTAAGTAAGAATGTACAAGTATCTTACTTTATTTTTTGTAAGATAAAAATCTGACCTTTGC
>OLHG01000570.1_pt1 | contig 26012 bp, 24 predicted proteins | sample 1605971 | NCBI WGS metagenome assembly OLHG01 (sample SAMN03283289) | human gut metagenome | biome: human-associated habitat; material: feces | host: Homo sapiens | place: Peru | collected 2012 | reverse complement strand
ATTCAAGCTAACTCCATTCACAATTTTTTTCATTTTTAATATTTTAATTTTTGAGGAACATATTGCAAACATTGTAGGGGGCGCACTCCTGGGCGACCCGCAATGCATCGTAGAAATCGCCCCTAACAAATTACAATTTAATTGGTAATGTTACTATAAATGTTGTGCTTTCATTTAATTTACTTTTTACTTCTATTTTTCCACCTGATAATTCAACAATTCTTTTTGCTATTGTCATTCCTAATCCTGCTCCTGGTTTAGTATGTGATTTATCTACTTGATAAAATCTATCAAATATTTTTTTAGCCTCTTCTTCTTCCATTCCTATTCCATAATCTTTTATTTCTACAGCAATGTTTTCTTGATTTGTTTTCATTTTTATATCTATTTGTCCATCTTGCTTAGAAAATTTTATACTGTTTTCTATTATGTTCATCCAAACTTGATACATTAAATCCTTTTCGCCAAAAAATTCTTGTTCCTTTAAGTTTACATTAAACTTAATATTTTTTTCTTTCCATTTTGGTTCTAGTACACTTATTGTTCTTCTTATCTGCTCTGCTATATTAAATTTTGTTTTATTCATTATTCTTTCTTGGTTTTCCAGTTTTGCAAGTTTTAGGATATTTGTAGATAAATATAAAAGTCTATCAGATTCTTCTTTTATAATTTCTGCATATTCTTTTCTTTCTTCCTTGCTTAAATCATCGGCTTCCAAAAGTTTGGCAAACCCTTGTATAGAGCTAATAGGTGTTTTTATTTCGTGTGATACATTGTTAATAAAATCTTTTTGTAAGCACTCTATACTATTTAGTTCTTTTACCATTTTATTAAAATTATGTGTTAGCTCGCCGTATTTCATCATTTCTAACTGTTTCTAGTTCTACCGTAAAATCACCTGCTGCTACTTTTTTTGTTGCATCAGTTATCTTTTTTATTGGATTTACTATTTTCCTTGAAATATTCTGAATTAATGCTATTGTTATTAGTAATATACTAATTATAGATAATCTAATACTTCTACTAGAAATTTTAATAAGGTCTTTTACAGATTGTCGTTGTTGTGCATTAATTTCAATAAGCTTTATATTAATAGATCTTTGTACAAATATATAAAAAAGAAACGCAGTAAGTGCAATAACAATTAAAATATATATTACTGATGTTTTTATAATCCTTCTTTGTATTGATTTTTTCTTTCCAAATATTGTGGTAAAAAGTTTTTTAAACATTTTTATTTCCTTTACAAGTTATTTTTTTGTTATTATTGCTTTGTAGCCAATTCCTCTGATAGTTAAAATTTCAAACTCGTTTATATCACTTAGTTTTTCTCTTATTCTTTTTATATGAACATCAACTGTTCTAAAGTCTGATTCATTATCTAATCCCCATATTTCTTCTATTAGCTCTTGCCTTGTAAAAATCGTGTCTGGAGTACTTAAGAATTTGTATAGTAGTAAAAATTCCTTTTGTGTTAGCTGATAATTTTTACTTTTATATGTTACAGACATTTGTTTGTAGTCTAATACTAAGTTTCCTATTATAAGTTTCTTTTCGTTTGCAGCATTTGCTCTTTTTAAAAGTACTTTAACTCTAAGTAATAATTCTTCCATGTCTATTGGTTTTACCATATAGTCATCTGCACCTAATAAAAAACCTTCTTTTTTATCTTCTATTGTAGACTTTGCTGTAACTAACAATATTGGAATAGTATAATTGGCTTCTCTTAACGATTTTGTAAGTTCATAGCCATCCATTTTTTCCATCATAATATCACTAATTATTAAATCTATATAATTTGTATCTATAACCTCTAATGCTTCTTCCCCATTTGTGGCTTCATACGTGATATATTCATTTTTACGTAAATATGTAGTTATTAATTTTCTTAAATTTTTGTCATCTTCTACTACTAATACTTTAAACAATTTTTTCACCTCTTCTTGGCCGTATTAGAAGTGGCAATATATACACAAAAGGGGATGATGCTTGGATATATTTTAGCGCCACTTCTAATCTTGGTTATATTATCAAAGAAATATGAACTTATTATGAACTATATCAAATTTTAAAAAATTTGTCTAGTTTTGTAGAAATAATAATAAATGGAGCAATTTTTAGTATGTGCTATACTAAAAATTACTCCATTTTTATATTATATTTTTTATTTTGCTCTGGCTTTTACTATAAATCTTTGTTTAAAATTTTTTGTACATGTTATTAATGTAATCTCTGTTTCTCCGTTTGTTTTTTGGCTTGTACATTTTGTATTGTCTGGGTCTACTATATATGTATCGTATACATAGTAGACCTTTGTTTTTCCTGTCATATCTGTTAATTCTATTTCGTCTCCATTTTCTATTTTATGTAATTTTCCAAAAAATCTTTCATCATTGTAATTGTGTCCTACTATGCAAAGGTTTCCTTCTTTATTTGGGTTTGGTCCCCAATATTTATTTAGTGAAACTTTTAGTAATTCCTTTGATGTGCTAGATAGCACTGGATACTGTATTTCTAATTTTGGTATATTTAATATTGCTATTACTTCATATATACTTCCATTTATTTCACAATCACTCGTTACTAGTTTATCTTCTTCTACATTTATTTTTGTTTCTTCTTCCTGTGGCACTGTTTGTGCCATTTCTTCTAGTACACTTTGGTCGTTTTCTAAATTCTTGTTATATATGTGCATTGCTACTGAAATTATTATTACTACCAGTATTGCTATAAAGCATATATCAAAAAATTCACTTTTCATAAGGGTCCTTTCAAAGTATTTATATTCCTTTTAGGTCATTGTTTCTTTTATATACATATATTGCTACTGCTGCTATTCCCATAACTGTTATTATTACAAAAAATGTTCCTCCTGTGTATGGCATTGTTCCTTTTGCTATTGAATCATCGTCTCCGTTTCCATTTCCGCCTTCTGTATTTCCATTTGAGTTTACTACTCTTATTTTATGTACTGCTTCTTTTGTTACTCCATTTTCTGTGTAAGCTATTGTTACTTTTGTATCTGATAATTTTAGTGCTGTGCTTGGAGTAATTGTGTAATTTTCTACTTGTTTTGATGTTCCGTCTTCATATATTGCTTTTATTACCATTCCTGTTTTATCAAATTTTTCGCCCACTTTGTAGTCTACTTTATTTGCTACTTTTTCTATTTTTATTTCTTTTAGTGCTGATGCTTCTGGCTTTGTTAAATATACATATTTTATATCATTTTTTATTGCATATTTTGCAGCTTCTGAATCTTTATAGCAATAAATTGTTAAGTCATTGTCATGATTTTTAAATACATCAAAACTTATATTAGTTACATTATCTAATATTGTAATTTTCTTTAAATTTTTACAATCTTTAAATGCATTATTTTCTATTTTTTTTACTGAGTTTGGAATTGTAATTTCTGTTACTCCTGTATTCTCACAAAGAGAGGATGGAATTACTGTCAATCCTTCTTCAAATGTTATATTTGTTATATTAGAATTATTTAAGCATGGTGTTACTGATCCACCTTTTAATGTTTTTGGTATTGTTATACTTTTCAATGATGTACATCCTTTAAATACATCAAAGCTTATTTTTTCTATACTTCCTAAGTTTATTTTACTTAAGTTTTTACAATCTTCAAATGCACTATATCCTATCTCTTTTACCGAGTTTGGTATTGTAACTCCTGTAATGTTTATTGCACCTTTAAAAGCTTCACCTCCAAGTGCTATTACCTTTTTTTCCTCTAATTCTGATGGAACTGTAATACTTCCTGTTAAGTTAGCAGGGTTTAAACATTTTAATTTAATAATTTGATTTGATTCATTTAAATAGTATTCCCACTTTGCAGTTATTCCATTTATTTCTGTTGTAGTAACATGTTCATCTCCTGCCAATGCTAAATTTGGAATTGCTAATGCTATGAATACTAATAAAATCATTAATAAGATTTTTTTGTTTTTTAACATTTTCATCTTCCCCCTTTGTTTTATCCTTCTATCATTTTTCCAAAAATAGATTCTGCTATTTTTCCTATTACAGGAAGTTCTGGATCTTCCTCTTTATTTGCTTTTGCTATTCCTGCTATTATTCCTACTATGTATATAACCCATAATGCTGTGCTAAAAAATGGTATCCAAATAGGAATCATTCTGTATATTATTGCAATTATGCAATAACCTGCTGAAAGTACTATTGCTTGTGCTGCATGTAGTTTTGTGTTTCTTGTAGAGTCTTTTAATGCTAATAGTACAATTAATCCTCCTATCCATCCAAATACATAACCTAAAATTGCTTTTCCTTTTTCACTCATATTTTTTCTCCCCTTTTCTTGTAATTAAAATCCTACTACTGCTCCTTTTGATATTTGATATTTTACTAATTGCATTTCTTCTCCTAAAATATTAAAAACTAAGTACATATTATATTCGTCTTTATTGTCTGTATAAACTGCTATAGCATTTAATCTTTGGCTATTATAAAATGTAATATTTGCTCTCTTGAATTGCATACTTTGTAATTTTTCTATTTTAGAGTCTTCTTGCATTTTTTTGCATACGTCTTCACTAAATTCATTTGTTGGTTCTCTGCTTATTACATGTTCTGAATACTGCTTAATAAATTCCCTAAAGTTCTCTTCTGTATAATTAGGATGTTCGCTTAGGAATTTATTTAAATGTTTTTTCTCAAACGCACTTGTAAACCCTGTATTAATTTCTGATGAACTTACTCCTGTTCCCTTTAATACTTCTTGTCTTGCTCTGTATTTAAAATTGCTTATTTTAATATTTATAAATACGCCAACAATTATTATTGCTATAAATATTAAAAAGATAACAACTCCCATTTTGCTCCTCCTTTCTTTTTTTCTGTTATATTTTTAAATTAAAAACTAACGCAAAAAAGATAGGCATTTTTTATAAAAATTACCTATCTTTTACAATATACTTTATAAGGGGCACTAAAAATTGCTGTGTCCCTGCTTAATTCTATTAATTTACTTGTGTGTGTGTGTGTGTGTGTGTGTGTGTACAGCCCCAACGGTTACGTGGTTTATCATTTTAATTTCCCCATTCTTTTGTTTTTTTATTGGCATATTATGTAAAAATTTTACATATTTTAGTATTTTTAATTATATTATCACATAAAATAATTTTTTCAACTGTTTTTCAAAAATGTATTTTTCTTGTATTATTACTGTAATATTTTTGTAATATTTTAGGCGGACATGTTTGTCCACCTTTATAATGTTTATAATTCTTTCATAGATTACTTATTTATTTTCTCTATTTCTGTTTCTGTTAAACCTGTTATTTCTGATATTTCCTTTATGTTTAATCCTTTGTTTTTTAATTTTTTTACTATTTCTAATCTTTCTTTTTTTAATTTTTCTTCTGCGACTTTAATTCCTTTTTCTAGTCCTTCCTTAATTCCATCATCTACCCCTTTTGCATATATTGCCTTTTCATCTAATATTGCTTTTTCTCTTAAATCTGCTATTCTTTGCATTCTTTCATCTTCACTTAAATTATCTAGTTTTTCTACTGCTTCTTTTATTTCTTTACTTTCTTCCATTTTCTCTGTTACCCTCCTAGATTTCGGATTTTCCAAAAAATATAGCCAGTCTAATAACCTTCCATTTTCTTTCTCTTTTCCTTCTATTTTTGGTAACTCTATGATATCAATTTCTAATTTCTCTGTCAATATTCTTTTTCTTCCTTCCGTTTCTATTATTTTCCATGTTGAATGGTATTCTAGCTCTTCTAATCCTTCTATTTTAAAATCTGTTATTAATATTATTATTGTTCTTTCTAGTAAATTATAGTCTTGCCCTATTTTTATTTGTCTTGAATATAATCTGCTCCAATAATATAGTATTCTTTCTATTATACTTTTTGAATTTACTAATTGCATTTCTATATTGCATTTTTCCTTTCCATCTAACTCTGCTAATATATCTAACACTCCCAGTTTATCGTCTTTAAATTCTCTTCTTAATATTGGATTTTTACTTAAATCTATTTTTTCTATCTTCTTGTTTAATATTGTTTCTAAAAAGTTTTTTGTTATTCTTTCACTTCCTACTTCTCCAAATAGTGCTTGGAATACTACATCTAATTTTGGTGACAAAATTTTTTTCATTTAACTCCTTCTTTCGTTTTTATATTTTTATATAATAATAAATCCTTATCACCTCCATATTTAATATTTTTTTGTTTTGGAAATTTTTGGAAAGAATTTTCCATGAATTTTTTAGATTTTGCAAATTATCATCCTGTATTTATATTATTCTACATTTTACATTTTTTTCCTTTATTTTATAAGATAAATTGAAATTTGAACGAATGGGATAGACCCCATTCGTTCTTTTTATCCAAATAGACTAAGCTGATTACTTTTGCTCATTCCTTCAAAGCACCCAAATTTTGTAAGCATTTCTATTACTGATTTTCCTGCTTTAGATTTTATTTGGAAATCGTCTATTGACATAAATTTTCCATGTTCTGCTTGCACTGCATTGTATATACTTTCTGCCGCTACTCCTCCTAGCCCTGGTATACTAGAAAGTGGTGGACGGATTGCTCCATCTTCTATTTGGAATTTGTTACTGTGTGATTTGTATAAGTCTATTGGTAAAAATTTAAAACCTCTTTCATACATTTCTAGTACAATTTCTAATATTGTATATACACCTTTTTCTTTTACTGACATACCATTTCCTAGTTTTTCTAGTTCTTTCATTTTTGCTTTTACTTTTTCTTTTCCATATATCATAAGTTCACTATCAAAGTCATCTGCCCTTATACTAAAATATGCACAGTAATATGCAAGTGGGTAATTAACCTTAAACCATGCTATTCTAAATGCCATTGTTACATAAGCCACAGCGTGTGCTTTTGGGAACATGTATTTTATTTTTTGGCAAGAATCTATATACCATTCTGGTACATTGTGTTCTCTCATTTCTTCTTTGTATTCTTCCCATTTTGGTTCTGCACCTTTTGCTACTTTTCCTTTACGAACTGCTTCCATTATTTTAAATGAATGGTTTGGATCTAATCCTTTTTTTATTAAATATGTCATTATATCGTCTCTTGTACATATTGCATCACTTAATGTAGCTTTTCCTTCTTTTATTAAAGTTTCTGCATTGTTAAGCCACACATCTGTACCATGTGATAATCCGAGATATTCTTATTAATTCCTCAAATGTTGTTGGTTTTGTTTCTTCAAGCATTCCTCTTACGAACTTTGTTCCAAACTCTGGTATTCCAAATGAACCTGTTTTTGAACCTATTTGTTCTGGTTCTACGCCCAGTGCTTTTGTTGATGTAAATAGGCTCATTGTTTTTTTGTCGTCTAGTGGAATTGTTTTGGGGTCAACTCCTGTTAAGTCTTGAAGCATTCTTATAACTGTTGGATCGTCGTGTCCAAGCATATCTAGTTTAAGTAGATTTTTATCTATTGAGTGATAGTCAAAATGTGTTGTTATAATATCTGAATTTGGGTCATCTGCTGGATGTTGCACTGGAGTAAATTCATATATTTCTCTACCATGTGGTACAACTATAATTCCTCCTGGATGTTGTCCTGTTGTTCTTTTAACCCCTGTACATCCCATAACTATTCTTGAAATTTCTGCATTTGTAACAGGAATATTTCTTTCTTCAAAATAATTTTTTACATATCCAAATGCTGTTTTATCTGCTATTGTACCAACTGTTCCAGCCTTAAATGTTTTTCCTTTTCCAAATATTACTTCTGCATATCTATGTATTTTTGATTGATATTCTCCAGAGAAGTTTAAGTCTATATCAGGCTCTTTATCTCCATTAAATCCCAAGAATGTTTCAAATGGTATATCCATTCCATCTTTAAATAGTTTTGCTCCACATTTAGGACATATTTTATCTGGTAAATCGACTCCGTTTTTTATTCCATAATCAGTAAAGTCTGAATATTTGCAGTTTGGACATCTATAATGTGGTGGAAGTGAGTTTACTTCTGTAATTCCAAGCATATTCGCAACAAACGAAGAGCCAACAGATCCTCTGGAACCTACCAAATATCCATCTTCATTTGATTTCCAAACTAGCCTTTGAGCAATTATATATAATGTTGAAAATCCATTTTTTATAATTGAGTCCAGTTCTCTTTTTAATCTATCTTGTACCACTTGAGGAAGTGGATCTCCGTATAGTTCTTTTGCTTTGCTTGTACAAATATCTTGAATATCTCTTTCTGCATTTTCCAATACTGGTGGACATTTTTCTGGTGATATTGGGCTTATTTCTTCGCATAAATCTGAAATATAATTTGTATTTGTAACAACAACTTCATACGCTTTTTCTCTGCCTAAGTATTCAAATTCTTTTAGCATTTCCTCTGTTGTCCTTAGATATAATGGAGCTTGTTCGTCTGCATCTGAAAAACCTTGTCCTGCCATTAAAATTCTTCTATATATTTCGTCTTCTGGGTCTAAAAAGTGAACATCGCATGTTGCAACAGTTTTTTTGCCAAGTTTATCACCTAATTCAACTATTTTTCTATTTATGTCTTGTAATTCTTCTTTACTTCCAACTGTTCCGTTCCTTAGCATAAATTCATTGTTTCCTAGTGGTTGTATTTCTAAATAATCATATCTTTTTGCAATTCTTTCTATTTCCTCTTCTGATTTTCCTGCAACAATCGCTCTATATAATTCTCCTTGTTCGCATGCACTACCTAATATTAAACCTTCTTTATATTTTTCTAGCACACTTGTTAAAATACGTGGTTTTTTATAGAAATAATTCAAATGTGAAACTGATATTAATTCATATAAATTTCTTAAACCTTTAAGATTTTTTACAAGTATTATTGCATGATATGAAGGAAGTGTTTTATATAATTCTTTCTTTTCTTCTTTTTTCTTACCTCTACCTTTTTTTGGTTCTTCTGCTTGTATTTCTAGCATTTTTAAAAATACTTTTACCAATGTTTTTACATCATCTAAAGCTCTATGTGCATTTTCTACTTTAATGCCTAGCTTTTCTGCAACTATTCCTAATTTATGTTTTTTAAAATCTGGGAATAATTGTCTAGATAATGCCAAACTATCTATGTATTCGTTATCCATTGTAAGTCCTAGTTCTTCTGCATTGTATTTTAAAAATCCAACGTCAAAATCTGCATTGTGTGCAACTAGCTTTAAATCTCCTATAAATTCTAGAAATTTAGGCATAACCTTATCTATTGTTTCTGCATCTTTTACCATATCGTCTGTGATATGTGTTATTTCTACTATTTTTTGTGGAATTGGTATTTCTGGATTTACAAAGCATTCAAATGTGTCTACAATTTCTCCATCTTTTACTCTTACTGCACCAATTTCTGTTATCTTTTCTGTCCTAAAAGAAAGTCCTGTTGTTTCTATATCTAGAACTATATATTCATTATCCATTCCATTTGATAAGTCAACTGCATTGTCATCTGGAACAAGATATGCCTCAACTCCATATACTACTTTTATTCCATATTTATCTGCTGCTTTTTTTGCCTCTGGGAAAGCTTGTACAACTCCGTGGTCTGTAATTGCAATTGATTCCATTCCCCAATTACTTGCCCTTTTTATTAAATCTGTTGCACTACTTACTCCATCCATTTGGCTCATTTGAGTATGTAAATGCAATTCAACTCTTTTTTCTTTTGCATTATCTTTTCTTCTAATAACTTCTATATCTGGCATTTCTATAATTATATTTGCAATTACTCCTAGTTCTTTAGCAAAGTTATCATATTGTGCATTCCCAGATATTTTTAATCTTTTTGCTTCTTTTAATCTTTGCAAAACAGTTGGTGCTTTTTCGGCTTCTACGAATGATTTACAAGTTATTGTACTTGTTCCATCATATATATTAAACATAGCAAGTGTTTTTCCATTTTTTAGTTCTCTTGCATCTGTACTAATTACCTTTCCTTCTATTGCAACTCTTCCATAGTCTGGTGTTAAATCTTCAATTTTTACTATTTGTTCTTTTATTTTATCTGTTCTTCCAAAAATTAATGGAGTCTTTTCTTCTTGTTCCTCTTCCTCTGGATCTGGAACATTTTCTACTACCATTTCTTCTTGCATACTTATTTCATTAATTAAATCTTGGCATGCTTCTTTTTGTAAGTTCTCCAAATACTCTTCTTGTTTTTTTATTGTTTCTTCTGTAACATTTTCTTTATATATTACTTTACATTTTACGCCATATAAATTGTTTACTACTTGTTCTATCTCTTTGTCTATCTCATAAGAATGTAAAAAATCTGCACTTTTTGTTTTTAAATCAACAATTACCTTATTATCTTCCACTTCAACTGTGCTAGTATTTAAAATGGCTTTTGTTAATGGAAACTTTTTAGAAATGTAGCCAATTATGTCTTTCCAGTCATTTGCAAGCTGTTGGTGAAAAAGGGGTCTGACCCCTTTTTCACCAAATTCGATATAAAGTTCTACTTTTTGTATTTGAAATCTTGTTTTTAAATATTCCTCAAAGCTTGATATTTCTTGAATTTTTACTTGTTTTTCTGTTAATAGTTTTATTTCTATTTTTTTACTTTTCTTGAATAGATTTATGTTTTCTATTTGTGCTTCTAATATATTTTCTTGTCCTTTATAATCTTTAAAAACGTCTTTTACTATGTTTGACATCCTTTTCATCCTTCCGTTAATGTGTTCATTTAGAATATTCTTAATATATCATTATATGTTACAAATATTGATAATCCTATAAGTATACAAAATCCTGCCATTTGTATTCCTACTTCTATATTTTCTTTCATTGGTTTTCTTCTTATTGCTTCTATTATTAAAATAACAATTTTTCCTCCATCTAGCGGTGGGAATGGAAGTAAGTTTGTTACTCCCAATGATAGTGATATAAGTGCTAACATATATATAAATTCTACTATTCCATCTGTTTTAGAAACCACTTCTGATATTCCTACTGGTCCCATTAATTGATCTGCTTTTACCTCACCTTTAAATAGCATTTTTAAATTATCTATTATTGAAACAGAGAAATCTGTCGTATCCCAAAATCCATAATATATATTATTTACAAATGTATTTTCTGCTACTTTAAATATTATTCCTAACTTATATGTTTCTGTTGTTTGTGGTTCAATTTCAAAATTCTTTATTTGGTTATTTCTTTCTACTTCTATTAGCATCTTTTCATTCGTACTTGAAGATATTAATTCTATTACTTTGTATGGGTCATCTTTGCATTCTATTCCATCTATCTTTACTATTTTATCTTCTGCTTGTAAGCCCGCTTTTTCTGCCGGACTTTCTGAATATACTCCTTTTATACTAGAAGATAAATTCTCTTCTTTTGCTTCTAAGTATATTCCAATACTTTTTGTTTCTTCTTTTGTCGGAATTACTTTTATCTCTTTTATATCATCATTTCTTTTAACTGTTACTAAAACTTCATTTCCATTTGATTTTTGCAAAGCTTCATCTATGTCACTTTTTAATCTTATTTTTTTGCCATTGATTTTTAGAATTTTATCGTTTTGTTCTATTCCGGCTTCTTGTGCAGAGTAATTAGGAAGTGTTGAGTCAACTATATTTGATATATAGTTTCCACTAGATGATACTAATATAAAATAAACTAATAGTCCAAATATTATATTAACAGCTCCACCAGCTAAAACTACTGCTATTCTTTTTGGAATACTTGCCGTACTAAAAGAACCTTCTTCATTAGAACGTTCTTCTTCTCCTAACATATTCACAAATCCACCAAGTGGTATAAGTCTTAATGCATATTTTGTTTCTTTGCCCTGTTTTTTCCAAATTGTTGGGCCAAACCCTATTGCAAATTCTTTTACTTTTATTTTACATGCCTTTGCCACTAAAAAGTGTCCACTTTCATGTATAAATATTAAAAATCCTAATAGGAATATTATTTTTATTGCACTAATTAAAAATGAAACCAATTTATGCCTCCTTTTTTATGAAAATTGGATTTATCTTTATAATAAATTCAACAAGAAATATGCAAATGGTGCTATGAATATTATGCTATCTATTCTGTCTAAAATCCCACCATGACCTGGTATTAGATTTCCAAAGTCTTTTATTCCTTCTGTTCTTTTTAATGTAGATGCTGACAAGTCTCCTATTTGGCTTAAAATGCTAAGTCCTGCTGTTATTAGTCCTATATACAAATATGAAATTGATAGTCCGCCAAATTTGTTTATGCAAAGGGTGTATATTAGTGAAATCAACACAGCACCAATTGTTCCGCCGTACACATCCTTCTTTTGATTTTTTAGGACTTATTTTACTAAATTTATGTTTTCCAAATTTTACTCCAACAAGATATGCAAATGTGTCTGTTCCCCAAGCAGAAATTAGAATAAACCAAATTAAGTATTTTCCATTTTCCATACCATATAGCATTGATATAAATGATAAGAAAACTGTTATATAGCATATTCCGAAAAGTGTTACTGCTATATCACTTATACTGGTTTTCATGTTACTTGCAATCACTTTCATAAAAAGCAATGCCACTATTAGTGATATTGAAACTGCAATAGTAGTTAGTAAATATTCTTTCGGAATTACATGTAAAAATGGAATTAATAAACATGGTATATATGCTACCCATTTTACTGGTTTATAATCCACACTTAAACATTTCAAGTATTCATACATTGCCATAATTGATATTATTCCTATAAATGCATCTATTATATATTTATTCCCATATATAAAAATTAATGCAACAATTGGGAAGCCTATTACTCCACTTAAAACTCTTTTTAATTTCATATTTTTTTCCTTTCACTATTTTATTTTTTTGGTCAGTGATGTTGTTCATCCACATTGCTTGTATTAATAGACTATGGTCTTCCTCCAAACCTTCTGTTTCTTTTTTGATATACACGTATTGCTTCTAACAAGTCTTCTTCCCCAAATTCTGGCCAATGTTTGTCTGGAAAATAAAATTCTGTATATACTAACTGCCATGGTAAAAAGTTGCTTGTTCTTAGCTCTCTACTTGTTCTTATAAGTAAGTCTGGGTCCGGCTGTCCAGCTGTATATAAATTGTCTGAAATTAATTGTTCATTTATGTCTTCTATGCTTATTTCATTATTTTTTACTTTTTCTGCAATTATTTTTGTGGCTCTAACTAGTTCTTGTCTTCCTCCATAATTAAATGCTATATTTAATGTTAGTCCTGTATTGTTTTTTGTTATTTCTATAGCTTTTTCTATTGATTTTTGCAAGCTTTTTGTTAATCCTTTTATATCTCCTATAACTTTAATTCGTATATTTTGTTTATCTTTTTCTTTTATAAATGCATCTACACGCATTCTAAGTATTGCCATTAATGCAGATACTTCTTTCTTGCTTCTTTTCCAATTTTCTGTTGAAAACGCATATACTGTCAAATATTTTATTCCTATCTTATTGCAAAATTTTGATATATCTTCTAAAGTTTGTGCTCCTTCCTTATGTCCATCTCTTGTTGTAAGTTCTCTATCTTTTGCCCATCTTCTGTTTCCATCCATTATTATTGCTATATGCTTTGGTAAATTTTCTTTATCTATATCTATATTTTCCATATTATTGCCCCTTTATATCTTTTCAATTTATACTATTCTATCATATTATATAAAAAAAATGAAAGCTTTTTGAAAATATTTTCAAAAAGCTTCTTATCTAATCTATAGTTCCATTATATTCACTAATCGGTATACTATTATAATATAAATTTTCCGGAGCTACATCTTCTCCATTAGCCCATTCAACTGTATCTCCTCTTGGTTTTATATTTTTAAAATATTCTATTGATTTCAATTTATTATAATATGGTATTTCTAGTATATTTTCCGTCATATCATATATTCTTTCTTCTCCTGTTTCATATTTTAAATATATATAGTATTTGTCCAAAGCTTTTGCTTCTTCAATATCTGGTACCATACTATTATCCCCCTTTTTTTATAATGGTCTTATTCTAAAAAATCTTCCTTCTTCTTTCATTAAATTCCAAAGAGTTATTAATTCTTCTTTTCTAATTATTACCCATGCTTCAATTAATTTTCTTTGTTTCAATGGTAAATTTCCATTCAGTATATTAGCTTCAAAATCGTACACTGCTTTATATTCATTATATCTTACATGAATGTGTGGTAAGTTATGTTTTATTTCATCATTAAAATATATAGATACAATAATCCCATAGAATTGTGAAATTATTGGCAAAAAGGTTTCACCTCCTTATTATACCATTAGCATTTTAATATTTCAATATTTTGGAAATTATAATTGCAAGAATTGCAATTACTTAGATTAAATATATTTATTTATATACTAAACTATATATAAATGTCAATAAGATAAGAAGCTTTTTGAAAATATTTTCAAAAAGCTTTTTATCTTTTATTATCTATATAACTGTAGGTCATATAAATTTCCATATTCATCTATTCCGGCTATTGTTCCTTCTCTAACCTCTATTTTATTGTTTTCCTCTTCTTCTATACTTGTAATTTCCATAGGATATAATTCAACTATTTTTCCTTCTGGATTTATATTGATATCTTTTGGTTCTGTAGTATTATCAGTTTCATACTTTAAACTACCATCTTCAAATAGTATTACAACAAAATCCAGATTACCTTGTCCTAACCAAAAGTCACAAACTTCTTTTATTTTTTTATCAAATTTAAGAGTTCCCCACAATTCAAGAGTAACACTCTTTTTATCATTTGAAAATTTATCTTCTGAAACAATACAATTTGATGCACGCTCAGGCAAAAATGTATAAGACAATGCATTTTCTTTTGCCTTTTTAATCTCTGAAGCCGATATTTTCCCTACTTTTTGTATAGTTTTTTTCTCTTTTGATGATGTTATTTCTGAATTGTTTTTTAAATTGTTTTTTTCTATATTTTTGTCAATAATGTTGTCTTCTAACTTATTGTTAGTAATTTCATTTTTTTCTTTATTTGAATTGTAGCAAATCACTCCAACTAGAGCTATAACTAATAGTACTATTATGAATATACAAATTGCTGTTCCTAAACTTATAGTTATTTTTCCTTTGTTTTCCATTTTGAGGTCCCCCTTTTTGTTAAAATTTTATACCTTAATATATAGTGTGTCAAGGGAATTTAAACAAAGACTTAAAAGAGACACATAAAGTATCTCTTTTAAGTCTTTAGTAAAATAACATTTAATCTTCCATAAGGTTTTCTGTAGTATCTTGTAATTTCAATTTTGTTCCATCTGTGAATTCTATAATTCTATTTCTTGAAACTCCATATTCTCTTTCTTGTTTTTCTTCTCTTGTATTTTTTACAATTTTATTTTTAGCTTTTTTATATACTTTAGCTGTTGCTGTATTATATCCATCAAAATATAATAGTTTTCCATCATCAGTTACTACAAAAAGTCTTTCAGTTGCTCCTTTTGCTAACTCTCCATCAAATGATGACCATTGTACATATGCATTTTTCATCTTTACATCATTACCATCTTCATCTTTTATTGTAATATATTTGTGATTGTTTCTATCATAATATACAATAGTATTATCTTTCTTTACATATATCCTATCTCCCTCATTTCCAAAACTAGTTGCAAAGTCTTGGATTGCATCTTCATATTTATTTCCTTCTTCATTTACTAGTTCTCCTGTTTCTAACAAGAAATATGGTGGTTCCTTAGCTCCTAAGCGATTTCCTCCATCTGTCATATCAAGAATCTTGGCTGGCAAGTTTATTTTTTCAAAATTAGAATTTAATCTTTCATTTGTGCCTTCTACTACTGAAGTTTTCCATACTGTTCCTTCTTCTGTTAAAACATATATTCTTTGTACAGTTTGTTCTCCCCATGTAACAAGGGCCTTTGGTGTTCCTTCAATATCTACTACACTGCCTTTTACATATAACTTTCCATCTTTTATTTCTATTTTGTCATCATACCATGTATATTCTGTTTTACCTTCTCCCTTGAATAACCAATATAAATCACTATACTTCTCATATGCATTTAAAACAGTTTCATTCATTTTTTTGTCTGTATTTCCTTTATTGCTTATTTCTGTATTAGTATTTCCTATATTATTTTGATTGTTATAGTAAACATACATCCATACTAGCCCTATCACTAGTATTATTATTACAAATATAAATATGGCTGTTGATAATTTTATTCCTTTTTTCATTTAAATCTCTCCTTTGTTTTTAATATGATGTTATTATTGCACTAAGAACCATGTCTTCTACAACTCTTAATGCAGGTAACCTACTTTCATCCATAGTATCGTATTTTGCTTCTATCTTCACGGCAATACCTGCAGTACTATCTATTACATGATAATACACCTCAGTGTTGTTTGCAATTGTTGCTTCTCTCCATTCCAAACGGTTTGGATCTGTGCTACCAATGTTGAACCCTCCTTCTGACATTTCTTTGCTGTATTGTCTTCCATTTTTTTCGCATTCTTTTCTAAATAGTTCTTCATATCCGCCTGAATTAAAGGTTGGTTCATATACAGTTAATGTTACATTTACATTATTTACTGTTCCACTAAATGAGCATGATGGTTCTCCTGGTTGACTATTCCATTTGTTTTTATTTATTTCTGTTACTTTCCAACTGGTTGGATAATTTATTTTCATTCCTGGAATATCTTTAGTTATAAATTTCTCTTTTGAAATTCTATTTGGTAATCTATCACAGTTTCCCGCTAAGTATTGTCTTAAAATTTCCACATCTGCCTCTGCAACAATTCCATCATCATTCGTATCAGCATTTTCTTTACCTTGCTCTGACAGAGTCTTGTTTCCTTGTAGGTATTTTTGCAATGCAATTAAATCTTTTCCGTTAGCTATTCCATCACAATTTACATCTCCACACAAATTTGTTGCAATTGCATTACTATCATTTGAACCACCATTTGTATTATTCTTAGCAGTATCTTCTGTTATTTTTTCGTCTTCCTTTGAATTTGTATCTTCTGTAATTTCTGTTTGTTTGCTATTTTCTCCAAGTACATTTAAATCTTCTGTCTCTACTATTTTGTAGCCATCATCTTCTTTTCTTATTTTCATCACGCATGTTTTTGTTTTTGTAGTTTCAGCACATTCTTCTTCATAAGTTACCTTATATGTTATTTCTTCATCTTCTTCTTTTATATTCTCCACTTTTGAGTTTTTTATCCAATATGATTTTCCTGATGTTGCAATTTGATATGTCATTCCGTCTACATCACAAAATAGTTCATCAACTATTTTATCTAGTGCTTCTCCATCAAAAATTGTGTTATATCTTTCTTTTAATTCATCTCTATTGTATTTTTTAATTGTTTTTACATAAACTATATTATTTTTATTGTATATTTTTGGTTCATTTGCATCTATCTCGTAAATATTTGTTTCTTTTACTGCATAAAAAGCTCTTTCAAATAGGCTTTTGGCTGTTTCATCTAGATCTATTCTTGCTTCGTTTTTAAATAATGCTTGTATTGAAGATATTGCACTCATCTTTCCATTTGATTGCGCATATAAATTTATTCCAAGGAATCCTACTATAACCAAACTTGCAGCTATTGTTACAAACTTTCCAAAGCTTATTGTAACTACTCTTTTTTCCATCTGTTCACCTCCTTCTAGTACTACATTTTTCTCAAATTTCTTAATCACGTCTTCTGTTCTTTTAGAAATTTTTTGATCTTCTTTTGCTTTTTCTCTAATAAAATTATCTATGTCTTTATTCTTCATTAACATTCACCTCCTCTGGTTTTAAATTTTGATATAAACTCTCTCTAGCCCTACTCAATCTGCTTTTTACTGTACCTGCTGGGATTTCTAGTACTTCTGCTATGTCATGTACTTTTAAATTATTATAGTAATACATTACTACTACTATTTTTAGTTCTTTATCAAGTTTTGAAATTGCTACTTCTATGTCTGTTTTTTCTATTTCTTTATTCAAAGTCATGTCTTCATTTGAAGTATTGTTTTGTATTTTTACAATTTTATCTTGATTAACTTTTTGTTTTTTAATTATGTGATAACATTCATTTATTGCTATTCTTGTTGCCCATGTTTTAAAATATCTTTCGCTCTGTAATTTACTTATATTTTTATATATGTTAATTAAAGTCTCTTGCATTGCATCACATACATCATCTTCATTTTGCAAAATAGCTTTCATAACCTTATATAAAGCGAGCTTGTGTTCTTCTATTACTTTAACAAATGCTTGTTTATCACCTTTCATTGCTTGTTTTATATTAGACATTTCATCCCTCCACTACATATTAGAGTATTTATTTTTGCTTTTGGTTCACAAAATGCAAAAAGTGCTTTTTAACAAAAGCACTTTTTTCTGTATTTTTATTTTTATAATCGTTATTACCTTTGAGATTTTCCCATTTCATTTGGAAACTCAAATCGGCAAGAACAAAAGGCGTAAAATCCATTTTGTTCTTTTTATATTTTATCTTTTGTTATAAGTGAATTAATTTATTATACACTCATTATTTCTTTTTCTTTTTCTGCTAATATTTTATCTATTTCTGCTATTTTATTGTCTGTTAATTTTTGTATTTTGTCTTCTGCTCCTTTTAATTCATCTTCTGTCATTTGGTTATCTTTTTGTAGTTTTTTTGCTTCATCCATAGCTTCTCTTCTTATTGAACGAATTGATACTTTTGAGTCTTCAGCCATTTTTTTAACTTCTTTTACTAGTTCTTTTCTTCTTTCTTCATTTAGTTCTGGGAAAGCTAAACGAATAACTTTTCCATCATTATTTGGATTTATTCCTATTTCTGCTTTTAAGATTTCTTTCTCTATTTCTTTTAATAAGCTTATATCCCATGGTTGTATTACTATTAATCTTGCTTCTGGAACTGATATTCCTGCTACTTGATTAATTGGTGTTGGTGTTCCATAATAGTCTACTCTTATTTTATTTAATATTGCAGGATTTGCTCTACCTGCTCTTACTTCTGAAAAGTTTTCTTGTAAAACACTAATTGTTTTGTTCATTTTTTCTTCAATATGATTTAATTCCATAAAATTCTCTCCTTTATTTTACTATTGTTCCTATTTTCTCGCCCTTTATAATACGTACAATATTTTCAGGGTCATCTATTCCAAATACTACTAATGGTATATGGTTATCTTTGCAAAGTGATGTTGCTGTTGAGTCCATTACTTTTAAGTCTTGATTTAATATATCTAAATATGATATTTCGTCATATTTTATTGCATTTGGATCTTCTTTTGGATCTGCTGAATATACTCCATCAATTGTTTTTGCAAGTAATATTACTTCTGAATCTGTTTCTGCTGCCCTTAGTGCTGCTCCTGTATCTGTTGAGAAGTATGGATTTCCTGTACCACAAGAGAATATTACTACTCTTCCTCTTTCTAAATGTTTTATTGCTTTTCTTTTTATGTATGGTTCTGCTATTTCTCTCATTTCAATTGCAGTTTGAAGTCTTGTGTATATTCCTCTTGCTTCTAATGCGTCTTGAAGAGCTAATCCATTAATTGTTGTTGCAAGCATTCCCATATAGTCTGATGTTGTTCTTTCCATTTGATGTCCGTATCTTCCTCTCCAGAAGTTTCCTCCTCCAACTACTATTGATACTTCTACTCCCATATCTACTATTTCTTTTATTTTGTCACATATTTTTCCTAAAGTTTCTGCATCTACTCCATTTTTTCTTTCTCCAGCCAAGGCTTCTCCGCTTAGCTTTAATAGTACTCTTTTATATGCTATGTCTTTCATAAAACACACTCCTTTAAATTTTCGTTATTATTCTATCATACATGATTATATAAAGAAAAGGGTTTTTTTAAATTTATTAAATAAATTACAATTTGTATTTTTATGTAAACTGTGTTATAATTATATTGTAATGTGTTAATATTTATTTAATACAACCCCTCTGTATATATAAAGCAAGGAATTTTAATTCCTTGCTTTTAGTTTTATTTTGTATAATAGTATGATAACGAAATTTTGCTTTCTGGGTTAAATTTTGTTGCATATATTATAAATTCATTTTTTGCAGTATCATATTTTAGTCTTCCAGTTGAATTGAAATAATCTTGTATTTCATTAATTGTCTTAAAGCTTCTTTGTTCTGAATCTATATTCAATATTACTGGTCTTTTTTCATCTATTTTTAACTTTGTATTTTTAGGTAATTTCTCATTTACTTCTCCGACATTATTTGTTGTTAAGTTTATTGTTTTTGGTTCTCCAAGAGCTTCACCAATTTGTGATAATTTTTTACTTAAATCGTTAGCTGTTGCTAAGAAATGATAGTTATTACTTTCAGTTCCATTATCATTTGACATTTTAGCTATAATACGATTTGAAATTTCCTGTTTCCATGCGTCCTCTCCTTGAAGCTCAAATCCCACTGTATAAATCTTCGCTTTTGCTTTTATCTGATTTGCATAATTGTTAATTGCTTTTTCTGTGTTTGTTTGCGTATCAAACCCATAATATGTTCCATTATCACCAGGTTTACTTGTATCTTCATATGAAGTACATGATGGAGCTCCATCACCTATAAATACAACTACAGTTTCTCTGCTTAAGTCGTTGGATAATTTATTTACTTCTTCTAATGTTGTTCTCATTGCCACTTGTATATTTGTAAGTAATGCTCTTTTTAATGAAATTGAATTTACTATGTTCTTTAAGTCTGTGGCATTATTACTATTACGTTTTTGTACCGTTGTTCCTACGAATGCTCTATTTAAACTTCTTAGATTTGCTTCATATGTTGTTTTATATCTTCTATCAAGTTCTTGTGAATTTTTTATTGCATTATCATAGCTGTCATAATTAAATGTTATTAAAGTAATTGTATTATTTGTGTTTACTAAAATGTTATCAATAAATTTATTTGCTTCTTTCTTTAATACTTCTAATCTTGTTTTCCCATTTGATGTCTTATCCAACATTGAAGATGATAGATCTAATACAAGTATAACATTTTTTCCTGTATAACTTTTTGTAGTTATTTTTATATCTTTCACTATTTTGTGTTCTGTCTTGTTTGTTTCTTCATTATCTACTATTGCTTTATTTTCAATTTTTTGTGCTACATTTCCTGTTACTTTTACTTTAAAGCTTACTGTTATAGGTGTTGTTGTATTTGCTGGAATTGTTTTAGTCCATTTTACTCCTGTAACTTTTCCATTATTTGTTATTGTAGTACCTTCGTCTTGAACACTATCAAATTCTGTATTTAATGGTATATTATCCGTAATATCCACTGTTTTTGTCTCTGTTCCGTCATTTTTTACTTTAATTGTATAAGTAATAATCTCTCCGTACTTTACTGTAGAACCCGTTTTTGGATTGCTTACCTTTTCTGTTGTAATGTGTGGTTTTACAACGTGATTTGTTACTTCATTTGTGTCTTTTCCATCTACCTTTGCTGTATTTTTTATTGTTTTACCATATTCTTTTTCCGGTAAGTTATTTACTGTTACACTAAATTCAAACGTTCTACTATCTCCTGGATTTAATGTTATATTCTCCCATACAACACCTTTTTCGCCTACTTTACTTCCTCCTGCTGTTATAATTTCTTTTAGTGTTGTTCCTTCTGGTGCTTCATCTTCTATTTTTATTGTTTTTGCTTCTGCTCCATCGTTTCCTACTGTAATTGTATATGTTATTGTATCTCCTTCATGCAAATTTTCTGTTTCTACTGGATTGTTTGTCTTTAACCTTGTTATATGTGGCTTTACCACTTCGTGATTTACTTCGTTTGTATTTTCTCCATCTACTATTGCAATATTCTTTATTGTTGCTTCATAAACGCCCTCTGGTAATTTATTTATTTTTACTTTAAATGTAAACATTTTTACATCATTTGGAGCTAATGTGACATTTTTCCATATTATTTTTGATTTTTTTCCTGTTACATAAACTCCTCCATTATCTGCTGTGTTTTGAACATATGTTGTGCCAAGTGGAATTTCATCTGAAATATCTATAATCTTTGTTTCTGTTCCATTGTTTCCTGCAAAAATCATATATGTTATTTCATCATTCTCATGTAATTTTCCAAATATAGGCCATGCTATTTTTGATCTTGTAATATGTGGTTTTATAACATGGTTTATTACTTCGTTTGTATCCTCTCCATCTACTTTTGCTGTATTTTTTATTGTTGCCCCATACTCTTTTCTTGCTAAATTATTTACTGTTACACTAAATTCAAATGTTTTACTATCTCCTGGGTTTAATGTTATATTTTCCCATACAACACCTTTTTCGTCTACTTTACTTCCTCCTGCTGTTATAATTTCTTTTAGTGTTGTTCCTTCTGGTGCTTCATCTTCTATTTTTATTGTTTTTGCTTCTGTTCCATCATTTCCTGCTGTAATTTTATATGTTATTGTATCTCCTTCATGTAAATTGTTTGTTTCTACTGGGTTGTTTTCTTTTAGCCTTGTTATATGTGGTTTTACCACTTCGTTTATTACTTCGTTTGTATTATCTCCATCTACTATTGCAATATTTTTTATTGTTTTGCTATAAATTCCTTCTGGTAATTTATCTACAGTTGCTTTAAATGTTATCTCTACTGTTTCATTTTTTAGTAATGGTATATCATACCATGTTATTTTTCTATCTTCCTCATTATAATTCCCATTATGACTTGCACTATTTTGTCTGTATGTTATTCCTTCTGGAATGGTATCTTCTACTTGTTTTACTATTGTGTCAACTTCTCCAGTATTTGTTATGCTTATTGTATAATCTATGATTTCTTCTTCATGTAATGGCTCTGTTTGTTTTACGCTTTTTTTATACGTAATAACAGGATTTTCTGTTTCATTTGTTTTATCGCCATTTACAATTGCAAAATTTCTTATTGTTCCGCTTGTTTTTTCTTTATTAACTGTAACTATAAATCTCAATGATACTTCTGTTTCTGCTGGAATATTTATAGTCCATGTTAATTTTCCATTCTCGAACTCTGCATTTTCTGGTTTTTGAAATAATGTTGTTCCTTCTGGAATTGCGTCATACACTCTTATATTTTTTGCGTCTATTTTACTAATATTTGCTACATTAATTTCGTAAAAAATCTTTTCTTCTGGTCTAGTATATGTATATCTTGTTTCTTCTGGAAATACTATTCCTTCATCTTTATATATAATATCAGCTTCTGTATAGCTTTTTTTATTTATTTTTAGTTCTGGTACATTTAATTCGTTTTCACTAGTTTGAATAAGCGCTTTTACAGTAATTGGTGTCCAGCCTACTAAAAAGTCTTCTGAAACTAGTTTGTCACGATATGTGAAAAATTCTTGTTCTCCTTGTACTCTATTTGTTGAATCATTCTCACTTGTTCTTCTTTCTGTTTGTACATTAGAATTTGTTTGTGTATTATTGTTTTGTACTTCTTCGTTTATTCTTCCCTGATTTGCTTCTTGATTTGTTTCTGTATTGTTCTCTTCTGTGGTTGGCAATGTGTTTTCTTCGTTTTGTTTATCTGTTCCTGTAACCGGCAAAGTAACTTCTTGAGATTCTTGAGCTTTTTTATCTTCTTGAGCAGCAGAAGCTTTACCAGAATCCTTTAAGAACAAAACTGTACCTGTTATTGCAACTGCTAAAAGTATTACAGTTAAAATACTAATTAGTATAGTTTTGGTACTAAATTTTCCCTTCATTTTTTTCCTCCATATTTAATAATTTATTTTATATTTCTTTTGCTTTTATAATAAGCCTTTCTTTATTTCCATTACTACATGTAATTAAGGTTAGTTCTCTTGAACCAAACTCTTTTGTTTCTGTAATAGAAATGTCATTTGGATTTGTAATATATTTATCATATATTGTATATTGTTTGCTAGTTCCTTCAAGATCTGTTAGATTAATTACATCTCCCACTTCTAGTTTTTTTGCTTTTCCAAACATAGTTCCATCATAATTGTTGTGTCCTGCTAAGCATAAGTTTCCAACTTCATTCACACCGTTTCCCCAAAACTTTGTTATGGATATACGCATTGTTTCTTTTGTTGTTACTGCTAATATTGGATATTCTATGTTGATTTTAGGAATTTGTATTATTCCTATCACATCAAATCCTTTATATTTTAGTTGTTGTGTTGTATTTTGTTCTGCCTGTTTTATATCTAATAAAGCACTTGAAATTTCTTTTTCATTTATTCTGTTTTTTCCATATTTAATTACTATTAGCCCTATTACTATAATTATTAAAACTATTATAGTGATTAGCAGAAAATTGTAAACTTTTCTCATGTTTCACCTCTAATGTTTTTCTGTTTTTGCTTTTTCTGACTTATTTCTTAAAATAAGTACTACTACAAATGCAACTACTAGCACGGCTAATATAATAAATAAAATTGGATTATCATATGTAACTGGCAATTTTGTTGTTATTTTTTCAGAAATCACTTCTGGTTTGTAATCTTCGAAACATGTTAAGAACTGTACATCTATTTTGTTTTCACGATTATTTTCTGTTTTTAGCCATAATATGTATTGTTCTCCATTATGTGATTCCTCTGGTTGTAAAATAGTATTATTATTTACTTTTATCCAGTTAGCATCATCAATATCTGGTACTAATCTATTATAGTAATTTGAAAACTTATTTGCTACTTCTAGTTTTGCATACATATTATTTTCAATTTTATCATTTGCAATTTTTTCTGCTGTTTTCATGAATTCATTATACTCTTCACTTGCTGGCAATTTTACTAATTGATAATATGTTGTTCCTTCTTCTAGAACATCTACTTTTCCAACTGTTTTTGTAACTTTTACTTCATTTACTACTTCTGATGTAGTAATGGTATTTTTTGTATCTACTTTTATTATTTTTGTAAGGTTATTAATAAGATTTACATTACTTTCTTCAATAGCCTTACTTAAATCTACCTCTACTTTTTCTGCAAAATATTTTCCGCTTAAATCTCTAGCCCAGAAGTAAGTTTTTCCAGAAAAATATGTAGTATATAGTGAATTATCAATATATGCTACATTGTTTTTTTCGCTTGTTGAATCTAATATAGAACTTTTGTAACCCAAGGTCTCCTTATCAGCTCCTTGGTCATTGCTAAATGCAAATTCAAATTGCGAACCCATATGTTCTGATATATAAATCAAATATTCATTTCCTGATTTTTTTATTATTTGAATATTTTCATTTGCACCATTTACAGTATATATCATACCTAATATACTTATAAAAAGAATCGCAATTATTGTTGATACTGTTAGTTTAGTTTTATAACTAAGCATCTTTTACCCCCCTTAAATATAATTCTTTTGCTCGTGATATTATATTATATTCTGGTAGAATTGTAAAGATTATTTGTAATTTTTCCCAGTTTTCTTTGTTCTTTGCTCTTTTTCAGGTTTTTTCTACTTTTATTTGCATTTTATTTTTTGTAATGATATAATTTAAAAAAATACATTTTATTTTTTTCCAAAGATAAAACAAGGATGTGTTATTTATGGATATTAATAGCATCATTGATAGATTGAATAATGAATTAGATAAATTGAATAATATAAAAAACTCTGTAAATAATAACGATTTTTTTACAGACGACGAAAATTTTAATGACGATTTAGATTTAACTGTTTTAAAGGAAGAAAACTCCGATAAGGCTTCTGAAGTTGATAATCCTTCGGCGGACTCAGAAAACATCTCTAACAGCAGTCGGCAATATTAGCAATATTAATAGTGAGCCTAAGAATGATTATTCAAGCATAGAACCAGACAATGAAACGATTGCTTTAGTTACATTAAAAGAACGTCGAATTCTCGCTGCTCAAACTATGTTTAAAAAAAGCATTAGAGTGTCTTTAAAGTCTTTCTTAATCTCAATTTCCTTAAGTTTTTTAAATTTGTTTATATAAAGAAAAAAGGTTGCCTTCTGTACTGAACCCAAAAAGTTGGACAGTATAAATTAGGCTACTAACTCGGAATGTT
>OLHG01000569.1_pt1 | contig 26056 bp, 28 predicted proteins | sample 1605971 | NCBI WGS metagenome assembly OLHG01 (sample SAMN03283289) | human gut metagenome | biome: human-associated habitat; material: feces | host: Homo sapiens | place: Peru | collected 2012 | reverse complement strand
GTGCGTTGTTTAACCATACGTCTGTACCATGTGATAGACCTGAAATTCTAATTAATTCATCAAAGGTCTTTGGCCTTGTATCTACAAGCATTCCTCTTACGAATTTTGTTCCAAACTCTGGTACTCCATAGCTTCCTACTTCACTATGTATTTGTTCTGGTGTAACTCCCAAAGCTTCAGTTGAGCTAAATATTGACATTGTTTCTTTATCGTCTAAAGGAACTTTTGTTGGATCTTGCCCTGTTATATCAAATAACATTCTTATCATTGTAGGATCATCGTGTCCTAGAATATCCAACTTCAATAGGTTTTGGTCTATTGAGTGATAATCAAAGTGTGTTGTTATTATGTCTGATGTTGGATCATCTGCTGGATGTTGTACTGGTGTGAACTCGTATATTTCTCTACCTTTTGGTACAACTATAATTCCTCCAGGGTGCTGTCCTGTTGTTCTTTTTATTCCTGTACAGCCTTGTGCAACTCTTATTACCTCAGAATTATTTATTGGGATTCCTCTTTCTTCGTTGTACTTTCTAACATATCCCATTGCTGTTTTACCAGCTACTGTACCAACAGTTCCAGCTTTGAATGTTGTTCCTTTTCCAAATATTACTTCTGTATATTTGTGTGCTTTTGCCTGGTATTCTCCTGAGAAGTTTAAGTCTATATCTGGCTCTTTATCTCCATTGAATCCTAAGAATGTTTCAAATGGGATGTCTATTCCGTCTTTTGCTAATTTGTGTCCACATTTCGGACAATCTTTATCTGGTAAGTCAAATCCGTTTTTGAATCCATAATCTGTAAAGTCAGAATATTTACAATTTGGACATCTATAATGTGGTGGTAGTGAATTTACTTCTGTTATACCTGTCATATTTGCAACAAATGATGAACCAACAGATCCTCTGGAACCTACTATATATCCATCTTCATTTGATTTCCAAACTAACTTTTGAGCTATGATGTACATAACGGAGAATCCATTTTTTATAATAGAGTTTAGCTCTTTGTCTAATCTTTCTTCTACTATTTTTGGTAGAGGATCTCCATATAATTCGTGTGCTTTGTTATATGCTATTTCTTTAATTGTTTTTTCGCAGTCATTGATATATGGAGGACATTTCTCTGGAGAAATTGGGCTTATTTGCTCACACATATCTGCGATTTTATTTGTGTTTGTTACAACTACTTCATATGCTTTTTCTTCGCCCAAATAGCTAAATTCTTCTAGCATTTCTTCTGTTGTACGCAAATATAATGGTGCTTGTAAATCGCAGTCTGCATACCCCTGTCCTGCCTCTAATATTCTTCTATATATTTCATCTTCTGGATCCATAAAATGTACGTCACAAGTTGCAACTACTAGTTTATCAAGTTTTTCACCTAATTCAACTATTTTTCTATTTATGTCTTGAAGCGCCTCTACATTTGGCACTACACCATTTCTTACTAAGAACATATTATTTCCAGTTGGTTGGATTTCTAGATAATCGTAATCTCTTGCTATTGCTTCGATTTCTTCATCATCTTTACCCATTTCTATTGCCTGATATAGCTCTCCTGCCTCACAAGCACTACCTAGTATTAATCCTTCTGAATACTTTTGGTATATTGATTTTAGCACTAATGGTTTTTTATAGAAATAATCCAAGTGTGATATTGATACTAGTTTATATAGATTCTTTAATCCAACATAATCTTTTGCAAGTATTATTGCGTGGAAGCTTTTTAGCTTTTTATAGTTTACTGTATTTCCAAATACATTTTCTATATCATCAAGAGTTTCTGCACCTTTTGCTTTTAGCTTTTCTATCATAACTTTAAATACTTTGACTGTTGTATCAACATCATCTAATGCTCTATGCGCTACTAATACTTCTATTCCAAGGTTTTCTGCAATTATTCCAAGTTTGTATTTTTTATAATCTGGGAATAATTCTTTTGCAAGTCTTAATGTATCTAAGTATGTGTTCTCCAAAGATAAACCTAACTGCTTTGCATTATATTTTAAAAATCCAACATCAAAATCTGCATTGTGTGCTACTATTACACTATCTCCAATAAACTCTAATACTTTTGGTAGTACTTTATCTATAGTTTCTGCATCTTTTACCATATCATCAGTTATATGTGTTACTTCTACAACACGTTGTGGAATAGGCTTTTCTGGATTTACAAAGCATTCAAATTCATCAATGACTTCTCCATTTTTAACCTTCATTATTCCTATTTCTGTAATCTTTTCTGTTCTAAATGAAAATCCTGTTGTTTCTAGATCTAGTACACAGTATGTAGTATCAAGACTTTGTCCTTTTGAGTTTGATACACAAGGCACTTTGTCTGGTACTAAATATGCTTCCATTCCATATAAAACCTTCATATCAGGATTATTAACACCTAACATTTTGTGTGCATCTGGGAATGCTTGTACACTTCCATGGTCTGTAATTGCAATTGCTTTCATTCCCCATTTCATTGCTCTCTTTAATAGATTCTTAGTTGGTGTTATTCCATCCATTGTGCTCATTTGAGTATGCATATGCAACTCTACTCTCTTTACTGGTGCATTGTCTGTTCTTGCATTTTTCTTTTCTTCTGGCATTTCTATTGCCGTGTTGACTAACACTCCTAGCTGTTTTGCATATGGATCAAATTGAGCTGTTCCTGCAATTCTGATTTTTGCACAATTCTTTAATCTCTTTTTTATTCCGTCAGCTCTTTCTGCTGTTGCAAATATCTTACAATCAATTGTATTTGTTCCATCATATACGCTAAATATAATTAACTGTTTTCCTGTTTTTAATTCTCTTACTTTTATTCCTAGATTGATGTCATCATCTTTTGCATCTAATTCAACCTGCAATATTTTTCCTTCTATTACAACATTACCACTGTCCACAGATATGTCTTGAATTCTCGAAATTGGATCTTTTAAATTTAAGTTTCTTCCATATATTAAAGGAGTTTCTCCATTTTCTTCTTCTGGTGGTAAAGGAGGTGGCGGTGGCATATTTGGTGCTTCTTTTGCCGGAGCCTTATTATTTTGATATTGTTTATTACTATAATTTTGTTTAACTGGCTTTGGCTGTTTTGCTTCACTACTTACTTCTTTGTTGTCTTTTGTCAAGTTGATTATTTCATCTTGTTCTAGTTTCTCTTGTTTTTGCTTATACTCATTATTTCCAGAAAGTTCTTCCTTATATTCTATTGCATATTTTTTACCATATATGTTTTCTAATGTTTCGGCAAATATTTCGTTAAATTTATTGCCTTCTAGAAATTCTTTACCACTTAATATAAGTGTTACATTGATTTTATTATTTTCGATTATTATTGTACTATTTTTCAAGAATGCTTTCGCTATTGGATGTTTATATGATAAATATTGGATTATGCTTGTCCATTCTTTTTCTATTTTTTCTGATATATTTTCTTCATTTTCTAGTTCATATTTTATTTTAAGTTTTGCATCTTTTAGAAAAAATCTTTTTTCCATATATTTTTCAAATTCTAAAATTTCCAAAATTCCAATAAGCTTGTTAGATTGTATATTTACCTCTAGCAAGCTTTTCTTTTTATATAAATTAACCCCTATAACTTTTGCTCCACTTAGCTCAAAGCTATTTGAATTGTAGTCTTTAAATACTTCTTTAACTGTTTTAGGATTTTTTAGTTCCTCCATATACTTTTGCCCCCATTTAAGTATTACAATTATTTTTTCTTTTGTTAGTGTATTATTTTTATAATGTCTTGATATGTTACCACTAATGCTAATACTATTAGTATTGCAAATCCTAATAACTGAATTTTGATTTCAGTTTCTTCTTTTAATGGTTTCTTTCTTATTGCTTCAATTATTAGCAATAATATTTTTCCTCCATCAAGAGGTGGAAATGGTATTAAATTTGTTACTCCCAATGAAATTGATATTACCGCTAATATATATATAAATTCTTTTATTCCTTGTGTTTGCGCTACTACTTCTGATATTCCTACTGGTCCTATAAGTTGTGCTGTTGATGTTTGACCAGTAAATAACATTCTAAGTCCGTCTATTGTTGTAAATACAAATTCTCCTGTTTCTTTAGCTGCAAAGTTTATTTTTGCTGTAAATGTATTGTCTGGAATTTCTATCATTGTTGCAAATAATATAAAATATACTATAATTGCAAAAACAATATTGACTATTGCTCCTGCTGCTACAATCGCTATTCTTTTTGGAATACTTGCCTTGCTAAAAGAACCTTCTTCTTCAGAACGTTCTTCTTCTCCTTCCATTCGTACGAATCCACCTAATGGTATTAATCTTAATTCGTATTCTGTATTATTCTTTTGTTTTTTCCATATTGTTGGTCCAAATCCTATTGCAAATTCATTTACTTTTACTTTGCATAATTTTGCTACTAAAAAATGTCCTGTTTCATGTATCCCTATTAACAGTCCTAATAAGAACACAATTTTTATTATTGACAACAATGTGCTTATCAAATTTGCCTCCTATCTATCTTGTGAACCTGGCTCATTTCTTTCCATAGATTCCATCTCTTGTTCAATCTGTTGCAATTGACTTTCTAGTTCTGATATTTTGTCAATTTCCACTTGTGACAATACTCTAGAATGAGGATTTTTTATGTCATGTAGTCTTCTTTCTATTGTTAATCTGGCTCTTTTTCTGTCCTTTTTTCTTTCTGCTAATAATGCTTCTTTTGCTGTTTTATACTTATTTTCTTCCCAATCAGAGCTATACACCATCTTTGGCTTTCTTGCATCTTTTCCTCTTACATATACCTCTATTCTGTCTGCTAATCCTTCTTGTTCCAATATTCCTAATGTTTCTGGCACTCCTGTATAAGTTGCATTATGGGCATCAACTCCTACAAGCCTCGAATTCTCTCCTATACTCATCATTGCGTCATGTCTTTCAAACATAGATAATAAACTTTCTATATCTGATGTTGCAATTACTTTTACTATTTTTTGATAACGCTCTGGCCAAGTTTTCATAGTATCTAATATTCTTCTATTTTTCATTGTTCCATCAAATACAAAATTGTATCCTCTATCAACAGCTTCTTGCATTACAAGTGGAGTGACAGGATTCGATCCAGTTGCTGTTATTGGCACAAAGAACTCTGGAACTTCTCTATTTATTTTATTAGCCTCTGGATAATAATTTCTATATTGGTCGTCATCTATTATTACAACATCTTGACCTATTTCATTTAACTTGAAAGCCGAATCTGCAACTAAGCTGCTTTTTCCACCTCCTATTTGTCCTGCTAATACAACAGCTACTTTCTTTTTTGTTGTTGCAGGACTATTTAGTCCAAATGTATGTAGCTTAGATTCCTCTAGCATTCTCCTAAACTTTTGACTATCTTCATTATATCTTTCCAAATCTTGTTCCTTATCTGTTTCCGAGATTTTTAATCCAAATCTTTCTAAAGCTTCTTCTAATTCCATATTTTACATCCTTTATTATTTATTTTCTATTAGCATATCTATTACATCTTGATTTCCTAAATATACCTGTTTTTTTAATTTCAGTAATTCTGTAATTTTTTCCCTATCTTCATTTTTTATCGCTTCAGCCAATCTATTTGATACGACTTCTATCGCAACATCAAGTTTCAGATTTTCTTTCATTTTAAACTCTCCTTTATATTAACATCAAAAATGCATATGCAAATGGTGCTATAAAAATTACGCTATCTAATCTATCAACCATTCCTCCATGTCCTGGTATTAAGTCACTGTAGTCTTTTATTCCAACATGTCTTTTTATACACGATGCCGATAAATCTCCTATTTGGCCTATTATACTTAATAATATTCCTACTAAACCAGCTATTATTACATTTATATTAAATCCTGCAAACTTATTTAGTAGAATTGTATATACTATTATTAAAATAGTAGCTCCTAAAGTTCCTCCTATGCATCCTTCTATTGTTTTATTTGGACTAATATCTGTAAAGTGATGTTTTCCAATTGTTTTGCCTGTTAGATACGCAAATACATCTGTTAGCCAAGAAGCTAAGAATACATACCAGATTAAGAATTTTCCGTTATTTAATCCTCTAATAATAGATAAGAACATTAGCATTAATGTTATGTAACAAATTCCAAAACAGGTAATTACTATGTCCATTACACTTGATTTCGTTTTTTTGGTTATTAATAAAGTAAATGATATTAGTAATGAAATCGCAATAATTCCTGTTACAAGCATTACTCTATATTGTTCTGGAATTATATGTAAAAACATTATTGCTATTGCAGACAAATATCCTATCCACCTTATAGGATGATAACCCTTTTGTTCAAATGCATGGAACAATTCATATATGCCCCTTAAGGCTACAATTCCAATAAAAACATCTACTACATAATTGTTTCCTAATAAAAATACTGCAAGTGTAATTGGCAATATTATAATTGCTGATAAAACTCTTTTCATTTTGTTATTTCCCTTCGTTACTATTTATTTCCTCCGAATCTTCTTGTTCTTTTTTGGTATATCTGTATTGATTCGATTAAATCTGAATTACTGTATTCTGGCCAGTATTTAGGTGAGAATATAAATTCCGAATATGATAATTGCCAAGGTAAGAAATTGCTTGTTCTTTCCTCTCCACTAGTTCTTATAAGCATATCTGGGTCTGGTTGATTTGCAGTATATAAATTTTTAGCAAACATTTCTTCATTTATATCTTCTATGCTTATTTCATTATTTAATACGTGTTGGGCAATTTTTTTAGTTGCTGTTACTATTTCATCACGGCCACCATAATTAAAAGCTATATTTAATACCATTCCTGTGTTATTTTTTGTTTTCTCTTCCACTTCTTTTATTTCTTTATATAGCTCTTTTGGAAGTTCTTCTACTTTTCCTATTACTCTTACTTTTATATTTTCATCATTTGATTTAAAAAAGTCTATTATGTAAAATTTAAGCAATTTCATTATTGCTCCAACTTCTTCTTGTGATCTCTTCCAATTTTCTGTTGAAAACGCATAAACCGTCATATATTTTATTCCAATTTTATTTGCATACTTGGCTATTCTTTTTAAATTTTCTGCGCCTTCTTTGTGCCCTTGTGCAGTTGTAAGGTTGTTTGCTTTTGCCCATCTTCTGTTACCATCCATTATTATTGCAATATGTTCAGGTAAATTGTCCATATTTATTACTTTACAAATATCTTCTTCCATCAAAAACTCCTTTTAGACTGTCATTATTTCTTTTTCTTTTTTCTCTAGTAGTTCATCAATTTCAGCAATTTTTGTATCTGTCATTTTTTGAATTTTAGTTTCAGCTACAGACAAATCATCTTGTGTTATTTCATTATTTTTTTGTGCTGCTTTTGCCATGTCCATTCCATCTCTTCTAATTGCTCTTATTGCAACTTTTGATTCTTCAGCTATTTTTCTAATATCTTTTACTAAATCTTTTCTTCTTTCCTCTGTTAATTCTGGAAATGCAAGTCTTATAACTTTTCCATCGTTGTTAGGATTAATTCCTATCTCGGCTATGTTTATTGCTTTTTCAATTTCCTTTAACATACTAATATCCCAAGGTTGTATAAGTATCATTCTTGGTTCTGGAACTGATATTCCTGCTATTTGGTTTATTGGAGTAGCCACTCCATAATAATCAACTGTTATTTTGTTTAATATATTTGGGTTTGCACGACCTGCTCTAACCTCTGATAAGCTTTCCTCAAATACGCTAATTGTTTTTTTCATTTTTTCTTCAATACTATTAAAATCCATAATTTTTTACCTCTTTTCTTTTATTCACCTTGTACTAAAGTTCCAATTTTTTCGCCTTTTACTGCTTTTTCTATATTCCCTGGTTCGTTCATAGCGAACACTATTAACGGAATGTTGTTATCTCTACATAATGATATTGCTGTTGAATCCATTACTTTAAGATTTTTGCTTAATATATCTAAATATGTTATATTATCATATCTTACAGCGCTTGAATCTACTTTTGGATCTGCAGAATATACTGCGTCTATTGTTTTTGCAACTAATATTACATCTGCTTCTATTTCTGTTGCTCTTAGTGCTGCCGCTGTATCTGTTGTAAAATATGGGCTACCAGTTCCACAAGAGAATATTACTATCCTTCCATTTTCTAGATGTTGTAAAGCCTTTCTTCTTATGTATAACTCTGCAAATTGTCTCATTTCTATTGCTGTTTGTAATCTAGCTTCCATTCCATGTGCTTCCAAAGCATCTTGTAAAGCTAATCCATTCATCGTTGTCGCAAGCATTCCCATGTAGTCAGATGTTGCTCTCTGCATTTCTTTTCCATTTCTTCCTCTCCAGAAATTTCCTCCTCCAACAACAATTGCTATTTCAACTCCCATTTCTTTTACTTTTTTGATTTCGTTGCAAATTCTATCTAGTACGAACGGATCAACTCCAGTTTTTTGTTCACCTGCTAAAGCCTCTCCACTTAACTTTAGTAGTATTCTTTTATACTTGGTTTCAGCCATATTTACACTCCTTTATTTATTTTTTGTTTTAATCTTTCTTATTCTATCATATATTACTCATAAATTGTATCTTTTTTTGAAATTTTATTAATTTTTTTTATTTTTTTGCTCAAACTAATTGTATATATTTTAAAGAGGATAGAAAAATGAAAAATTTAACATTGTTCAAGGTATTATTTTCATTGGCATTTCTAGGACTATTTTGTTTTGCAATTGTTTTTGTCTATTATATTTATGATGTCAATAAAAGAGATAATTTATCCAAAGAACTTGCCACAACTTACTCCATATCATATTTATATTCCGATTCTCCTTCTTATAATACTAATTTAGGAAATTCCGAAGATGTTGAGTCTAATAAATCTTTTGTAATTGGGATTATTAAGATTAATAAGTTAAAGCTCAATTACCCTATTTTATCTGAATCTTCTGAGGATTTACTAAAAATTGCTCCTTGTAGATTTGCCGGTCCTTTACCTAACGAAATCGGAAATCTTTGCATCGCTGGTCATAATTATATTGACAATACTTTTTTCGCAAAAATTAGTAGTTTGGAAAATAATGATGAAATAGAAATATATGGTAATAACGGTTCTCATGTTTCTTATTATGTTGTTGATAAAAAAGAAGTATCTTCTGATGACATGAGCTGCACTTCTCAAGATACTAATGGTAATAGAATTGTTACATTAATGACTTGCAATAGTATAAAACAAACTAGGATAATAATAACTGCATATGAAAATAAACTTTAAGTATTAGAACCGAAAAAGACTATTGGCAAAACATTTATATATTTTGTCAATAGTCTTAAAATAATTTATATACTTATTTATTATTTTATATTATAGTCTCTTATTTTTCTGTATGCATATATTGCTGATATTGCACAGACTACCATTAATATTGCTACAACGTAACCATCTGTTACACCTGTTTTTGGTAATGTATTGTTTGTATTTGTGTTTGTTGTATTATAATTTGTTGATGTATTTAAAGGAGTGTAATTTTGGTTTGTTGTATTTTGCTCAACATTTGATGTAGTATTTTCTGTATTTTCAGGTATGCTGTTGCCTCCTATTATAATAGCAGGTGCATCATTAGCTGCAAATACAACTGTTGCATTAGCAATAAGCATTAGTACTAATACAATTCCTATAATTAATTTTGAACTACGTTTCATCATTTAGTTTCTCCTTTTTCTTATTTTCTTTATAATATTATTTACAATTTTAATTTTACTATTCTTTTTTTATATAGTCAACCTTTTTTGAATAATTTTTTATTAAAATATTATTACTTTTTGACTATTATTCTTGTGTATATGGTAAAATAGCTATTTGTCTTGCTCTTTTTACTGCAATAGTAATATCTCTTTGATGTTTAGCACAAGCTCCTGTTGCTCTTCTTGGTAATATCTTGCCTTTATCATTAATAAATTTCTTTAATTGATCTGCATTTTTATAATCTAGAACTAGTTCTTTATTTGCACATAGTGGGCAAACTTTTTTTCTCATTTTTCTAAATTTTGGATTATAATCTTCATCACCATTATTTCTTCTATTTTGTCTTTTATCTGCCATTGGTTATTCCCCCTAACTTTTTAATTTAGCTTAAAATGGTAAGTCATCTCCTGATGATACTTCAAATTCTGATCCATCACTTACAGGATTTGTTGCATCTGCTCCAAAGCTAGCACTAAAATCGCCTGCTCCATCTCTTTTGCTATCTGCAAAATAAGCTTCTTCTGCAATCACTTCTGTTATGTAATGTTTTTGTCCTTTATCATCATCCCAAGTTCTTGTTTGTAATCTTCCAATTACTGCAACTTGTTGACCTTTTTTAAAATATTTGCTTACAAATTCACCTGTTTTGTTCCATGCAACTACGTTTATAAAATCTGCTTGTCTTTCTTCACCTTGTCTAACAAATCTTCTGTTTACAGCAAGCGAGAAAGAAGCTACTAATGTGTTGCTTGTTTGTGTGTATCTTACTTCTGGGTCTCTTGTTAATCTTCCCATTAAAATTACTTTGTTCATAAATGACCTCCATTTTTTATTTTATTATTCACCTACATTGATTGTCATAAATTTAATAACATCATCAGTAATTCTGTAGTTTCTTTCTAGTTCAGCTATTAAACTAGGATTTGCTGTAAAGTCTAATGCTACATAGTAACCTTCTGCATTTTTCTTTACAGAATAAGCCAATTTCTTTTTACCAAGATTTTCAGCTTTTTCTACTTTTCCATCTTTATTAATCATATCTGTGAATTTTGTTGTTAATTCGTTAACTCTTTCTTCTTCAACAGCTGGATTAATAATGATTATACTCTCGTATTTGTTCATTATTTTCACCTCCTTGTGGATTTATAACCTACATTTTTATGTAAGTAAGGATTTTAATGGTTGCCCATTAAAAAGCAGTGCTATTTTGCACTGCTATATTGTATCACATATTTACTTTTATTACAAGTTTTTTCGCTAATTTTTTATTTAATTTTATGAGCCATGGTTTCCTGCTTCTCCGTTTGTTGCATATCCTTGTGCTACAGTATTACCCTTTGAGTATTCTGACCAATCATCTTCTTGTCCATCTATTACATGCAAATCTTCAGTAGTGATATTAGAATTTAGATAAACTATAGGGCGGACACCAAAGCCGTAAGCACACCAGTAACCGAGCGAGTCGAACATAACGCAGCCAGCGCTGACACAGCCGTTATCAGCAACACCAGGACCGAAGATAGCCTTGCCAGAGTTAGCACGAACTGCGGGCGATGCTAGCCAGTAAGACATTGCATAGTTTGCATCATTCGTTATTACTCTAAATAATGCGTCATCAATTGTTAGATTATCCCATATATAATAATATGCTGTTGCTGGATTCGTTTTAGTACCTGCTGTTGCTTTTGTTTTATTATTTATATAACTTTCTGGAGTATAATCACTTGATGTATATGTATATTGATCTCCTAATACTCCCAATTGGTCTATATTAGTGCTTGAGTCTGTATTTGCATATACTTTTTTATTGGTGTAATCTACCGTCACTCCAATTATCCTATTTATTTCTTCTGTTGTTGGACTTTGTGCTGTTCCCAATTTTGTACTATATATTCCACTTATATTATTTAATATCTGTTTACAATTTATATATCCATAGGCTCCTTTTAGGACTAAGTATGGTGACTTTTCCCAATCTTTTGCCGTAGAATCTGTTTTCATTTCTTTTTTTATTGGACTTTGTGAAATTAACATTAGTCTTTTTCCAGTTTCGTCTAAGCCTAGTACCTGCCAATAAGTTTTCTTTGTTGCCTTATATGTCTGGTCTGCCCATCCATTTTCATTTGTTACTGTTGTATATGTTTTACTTTCATCTACATAGTCATTATAATTTAAAAAATCTCCAACTGTTATACTTCCATCTTTAAAAGCATCTACTAATGCCTTATTCTTTCTTGTAACTTTTTTTCCAAAGTTAACATCAGTTATTGTTTCCCCTGTTATAACTTCATCTTTATCTTTTACCGTATAATTAGATATTTCAAATTCTACCGTATCCCCATAATTTAGTTTTGATATATCAACAGGTATAACGTATGTTGCTGTTAATACATTACCGTCCCAATGCAATGTATCTGTCACATTTTCTCCATTCATTTTAACTGTTGGCGTTTGAGTAAAATCTTTTTCCTCATATTTTGATATCATTTTTAGTGTTACTACTTCGCCTGTATCTGCAATCGTTTTATCTTTACTGTTATTGCTTTGTTCTGTTATTGCTGAAAATATTGGATAGGTAACTCTTGAATAATAGTCTTCTGCAAATCCCCCTCCAGAAAAATCATCTATTACTGTATAGTGTTTTACTTTATTAAGAACTGCTCCTTGTAGATAATATACTGTAAAACTTTTTTCGTTTACAACATACATATCATCTGTGTCGGAGTTTGCATCATTATTTTCAAATTCTCCTCTATTCAACCTAACATCCTGCAATAAAGTAGTTTTTATTCTATAATAATTCTCATTATCGTTTGGGTTTATATCATTGTCTGGCACTCCATAATCAGTTAGATTATATTTTAGAGTTTTATCTATTGGTAACTCTCCATTCTCTAGATAATATGCCTTTATTGCTTCTGATAAATTTATAATATCTTCTTTTATATTATTGTAATTTCTTGTTTCTATTGTCGATGTCATACTAGTTGTTATTGAAAACGTTACTATCATTAATACAACAACTGTTATAACTAATGTTGTTAAAGTTATTCCTCTTTCATTAACTATTTTTTTCATTTGCGTTTCCTCCAATTTATATTATTACTTATAATCTTACTATTATTTGATATTTTTTTCAATATTTTTTATTAAATTTTTAGTTTTTCCCATATGTCCATTTTTGCATTGAATTTTTTATTTTCTATTATTACTAGTGCCCACAAATATGCAATTATTATCAATATCGCAATGTTTTTATATAATAGAATTGCAATACTTGAAATTACTGTTAATATTATTATAACGATATTTGCTATTTCATTTGTAATAGTGTACGATTTATATAGTCCTGCAAAAATATGTACTAATTCTTTTAAAATCCTACCACCATCTAATGGATATATCGGTAGCAGATTAAATATAAAAATCAGTATGTTTGAATATATTACTAAATCAATTGGAAGTTTTAGAATTGTTGTCATTTGTGTTAATTTATAATATATAGCTACAATTCCTATAATAATTAAATTTGTAATTGGTCCTGCTATTGCTATTATTATCTTTTTTAATGATAAGAGATTTGCATTTTTTATTTTTTTGTTATAGTCTTTACTTTCTGTTTTAAACTTAATCGAGAATCCTACCGGAATAATTGACATTTCTTCTATTTTTAATCCTAGAATTAATCCTGCTATAAGATGTCCTAGCTCATGTATTAAGGCAAATAACATTAATATCGCATATATTTTTATCTGCCTTGTTATTATGAATATGAGTAGAAACAAAAAAATTTTTAAATCTATTTTTATTTGCATTATTTTTCTCCTAATATATTTTCTGGATTTATAAATCTTCCATCTCGTCTTATTTCAAAATGAAGATGAGGACCAGTTGCTCTTCCGTGTTTGACCAACTTCTGCTATTTTATCTCCTTGCCTTACATATGTTCCTTCCTCGACACACAACTTGCTACAATGTGCATACAATGTCATTACTTCTCCATTTTCTATTCTTAGATGTTTGCCATAATCTCCTTCTGATGAATTCTGTGTTACAATTCCATCCATTGCAGCAACTATTGCTGTTCCAGTGTTTCCACCAATATCAATTCCACGATGGTTTGCTGTAACAATTTCCGTTGCTTCTCTTGATCCAAATCCTGATGTTTTTACTCCATTTAGTGGCCAAATCATTTTTATATTTTGTTTAACAAATTCTATATCTAATTGTTCTTGTGTTTTTGTTTCCTCTGGTGCTGGTTCTTCTGCTCCTCCAACCGCTTCTTGCTGTTCTTCTACAACTTGTGCTGTTGTTTCTGCCTCTACATTCTCATCTATAACATCATTTGCTGGTTCATTGCTCTGCTCTTCGATATTTTCATTCACTACTTCTTGCGGCTGTTCTTCTTTTATCAATTTGCTTTTTATTGCATTTACACACATATTATATATTTCTTGCAATTTTTCAAATCCAATATCATAATTTAGAACTTCTTTCGTCTTTTCTTTTACCTGATCTGACGCAAATAGATTTGATTGTTGTAGCCCATAAACAGAAAAATATATTAGCATACAAATGATTATTTGAACTACCATCTTTTTAATCATTTTATGCTTTATTTTAACACTATCATCCTTATATACTTTTCTTCTTGGTACTTCTGAATAAGTTGCTCTATTTTCATATCTTCTTCTGTTGTAGATTTCTTCTGCTCTCCTAATTCTTTCTTCTTGAGTTAACATTCTATCCATAAAAAAACACCTCTTCCTTTGTTTTTATAAATTTATATTCCAAAGTAAGAGGTTTTATTCATTTATATTAAAAAGCTATCGCACAAATTGTACTTATTGCTGATATAATTCCCAAAAGTACGCTCATCTTTTTAGCTCTTTTATAGGATTTTTCTAATCTTTTTATTTTCTTTTCCGGCATTTTGTTGTCAATTTTGCTCAAATAGTTTGTTACAACAATTTCCGCTTCTTTTATAACATATTTCCTTTCTTCTTTTTTCGTGTCTTCTAATTTTTTCAAATCTTCTTCCTTCATATATCCTTGTATGACTCTGTTCGATGTTTGTCTGTTTGCAGAGCTAGAAAACTTTTCTCCTCCGTCTTTTATGAACTCACTATAATTTATATCTTTTATTTTCTTTTTATCTTTCACAATAACTATTGCCTCATCAATTAAGTTTGATGGCAAATTCTTTAGAATTATCACATTCTTCATAACATCTGTTTTCATATGTACCTCCTATATAATTTTGTTTATATAGGAATTATTTCCAGTTTCCATCTTTTTATACTAGCATCGGTGCAATTGTAACAATTATTCTACTTGCAATTTCATTTATAGTTTCGTACTTAACCCTTTTCAGTTCTATAAAATTTAATTTCTCATTATTGTGGTTCTTACCAACTATTCCCTTTATTATAATATCTCCATCTATTTTCTTACCTAAGTTAATACTAGTTCCTGCATTCAAATAAGAGTCATTTATCAATAATTTACCAATATTTTTTTCATTTCCAAGTGCAGAATCTATTACTATTATATGTTGATTTCTTTCTCTTTTTATTTTATCAATATCTTTGTACCTAATAGGATTTTCAATAGTTCCTGTTATTTTTATATTTTTATACTTGTATTTATTCTCTTCTAAAAAAGAACCTATAAGAGGTCCCAGACTATCTCCTACAATATTGCTATCTCCAATGCACAAGAATAATATGTTTTTCAAAACTTCCTCCATCTATTCTAGTTTATCATTGTCTTTGCTGATTATTATATTTACTTTTTTATTTTTTAGATATTCCGTATTTATCTTTTCTGACGCACCAGCAATAGAATTTGATACTATAATTGTATTATACTGGTTTGATATTAATTCATCTATTTTTTCGTCAACATTATCATTTCTATTAATCGAGAACACATCAAATCCTAAATTCTCCGGAAGTTTAAAATCTTTTTTATCTTCTATAAATTTTATCCACGAAACCTTCATAAAAAAATCACCTATAATAGTTTTTGGCTTTATAGGTGATTTTATACTATATATTATAAAAATATGTTGATTCTAAATCTGCTTCGTGTAGTAGTAGTGCTGCTGGATATTTTTTATATGCTTCTCCAAGTGTACCATATAATTCTTTTGGTTCTGTGAATCCCATATGCCAACGAATTGAATACTTTTCTTCATTTGTTAGTTTTATGTACTCTGTAAGCATCATTACAGATTTTTCTCCGTGACCATATGGTATTGTGTCTTCTACTGCATAGTATGGAACTTTTTCCCATTCTCCTCTTGCATTTTTTGCATTTCTGTAATCTACTTTATAAAAGTTTGTTTTGCATATGTCGTGTAATAATGCTGATATTATTACAGATGCTTCTGGTGTTTCTAATCCACTTTGTTTTATTTTTTCTTTATATATCTCATATACTTTTAAACTATGCTCTAAAAGTCCTCCTTCATAATTTCCGTGAAATCTTGTACTTGCAGGGGCTTTGTAAAAGTCTGATTTCTCTAAAAAGTTTAATAAATTTTCCATTCCTTCTCTGTTTGTTGATTTTAATAATTCAATAAATTCTTCTTTCATATTTTTTCTCCTATTTTATATAAATTCTTCCCATACTAAATTTGCTAAATCTATTCCTTTATTGGTCAATTTTATGGTATTTGCATTTATTTCAATTAATCCTTCATGATTTAATTTTTCTAAAATCTTGCAATATTTCATTATTGGATTTACATGGAATTTATTTTCAAAAGTTTGAATGTCAATTCCGTCTATTTTTCTAAGTCCTAACATCATATATTCGTTCATTTTGTCTTCTAATTTTAATACTTCTTCTAATATCAGATTTTTATTAGGTTCTTTATTTTCTATATTTGTTATATATTCATCCAACGCTTCTACATTAGAATATCTTTTATCTTCTATATATGAACAAGCTGCTGTTCCAACTCCAATATACTCATTTTGGTTCCAGCAATCCATATTGTGTCTCGACTCAAAACCTGGTTTAGCAAAGTTTGATATTTCATATTGCATATAATTGTGTTTCTCTAATGCTTTCTTAACATACCAATACATCTGTCTTTCTATATCCTCTGGTGCAATTTCTACCACTTTCGAGGCTATCATCTCATACATTCGTGTATTCTTTTCAAGTATCAATGAATACACAGATATGTGTTCAGGTTTTAATCTTATAATTTCTTTTACACTTTCCTTTACATTGTCCAAAGTTTGATCTGGCAAGTCTATCATTAAGTCCACATTTATATTGCTAAAGCCAACATCTCGTGCATAATTATACGTATCTAAGAAATCTTGATATGTATGAATTCTGCCTATTTTCTTCAATATATCGTCTTGCACTGCTTGAAGACCTATGCTAAGTCTATTTATTCCAGATTCTTTATATGTTTCTAACTTCTCCTTTGTCGCTGTTCCCGGATTTACTTCTATTGTTATTTCTGCATCATCTTTTATTTCAAAATTTTCTTTTACAGTTTCTAGAATTTCAACAATATATTTCTCTGGTATTGCAGAAGGTGTGCCTCCTCCAATATAAATTGTTTTTAATATATATTTAGGTTCTAAATTGTGATCTGACATTACTTTATTTTCTTGCGCATATTGTATTATTTCTTGTTTTAAGCAATTTACATATCTTTCTATCATGTCATCTCTATTTTCAAAAGATACAAAATCACAATAGTAACATTTCTGTCTGCAGAACGGTATATGTATATAAAGTCCTATTTCCTTTACTTCCATTTATTTTTCCTCTTATAAATATTCTTCTATTCTTTTAAATCTATGGCTTACACTAGATTTTCCTATCGGGGTCGAAAGCATATTACCCAATTCTTCCAATGTAGCATTTGGGTTTTCTTCTCTTAATATTGCTATTTCCTTTAGTTCATCTGGAAGATTGTTAAATTTATTCTTCTTTCTTAATTTTTTAATATCTTCTAATTGTTTTACAGAAGCTTTTATTGTCTTGTTCATATTTGCTGTTTCACAATTTACTATTCTATTAACATTATTTTTCATCTCTCTTATAACTCTTGCTTCTTCAAATTTAAGAACTGCAGAATTTGCTCCAATTAGTGCTAGAAAGTTTGATATTTCCTCGCCATCTTTAAAATATACAGTCTTATCCAATATTTTAGCATTTATTGAATATTTATTTATTAGAGTCAATGTTATATTTGCCAACTCCTCTGTTCTAAAAATTATCTCCAAATGATATGTTTTATTTGGCTCATTAATAGAACCAGCGCCTAAGAAATTTCCTCTAATATATGCTTTTTTTAAATTGTCAGAATTCAAGAGTTGTTCTACATTTTCTGTGTTAATTTCTGCAATGTTATCAGTTATTTTAAATGTTATATTGTAAGCTTTTCCCGATATATCTATTTTGTAATTATCTATGTTTATATTATTTAAAAGCTTAGCAAAACGGTTTATATTATATTCGTTTTCTGTTGAGAATTTTATGTTTTTATTTTTTATATTGACATTTGCGGTTGATAAATAACCAAGAAATTCCGCATAAACTTCTTGTTTATTTTTCAAATTATTTATTTTACTTAGTTCTACTTTTAAATTTGATGAAAAAGACATTTGTATTCTCCTTTTTATACGATTTTTGCAATTATACATCTGTCATTATTAGATAAGTCTTTTATACAATTCTCGTACTCATAATTTTCATTTTGTTTTATTAGCTTTATTAAATCTTCTTTTTGGTCATATCCTATCTCTAAGCATAAATAGCAATTTTTGTTCATATGTTTATAAGCTTCGTCTATAATTTTTCTGTAAAAATCAAGTCCATCCTCGCCACCTGCCAGCGCAATATATGGTTCATTTTGCACTTGTTTCGACAGCGATTTTATTTCTTCGTTTTTAATGTATGGTGGATTTGACACTATTATATCAAATTTTTCTCCATTGATTTGTTCAAATAAATTTGATTCTATAAATTCAACTTTTGTGTTATTCAACACATTGTTCTTTTCTGCAACCTCTAAAGCCTTTGTACTGACATCACTTGCAAATACTTGCGCGTTGAGAATCTTACTTAATGAAATTGCTATTGCACCACTTCCAGTACATAAATCTAAAATCCTTAAACTTTGCTCACCATATTTTTTACAAATATCAAGTACCGTTTCTACTAGTATCTCTGTATCTGGTTGTGGAATAAGTACATCTTCATTCACAAAAAAGTCCATTCCCATAAATTCTTGTTTTTGCATTATATATTGAAGTGGTTTTCCTTCTATTATTTGTTTAATATACTTCGTAAATTCAGCACATTCTATATCTGTTAAATCACTATATAAGTTTATCGTTAAATATACCTTGTCCTTTTTTAGAACATATGAAAGAAGTTCTTTTGCAATAATATTGCTATCTTCAAAATTGTTACTTTTTAAGATATTCTTTGCTTCTTCTAGTGCTTGTTTAATATTCATATTGCAAACTCCTTTCTCCAATCTCTGTATGTCAATATGGTATCATAAAAAAATATAATTATCAATGTATTTTAGACAAAAAAAGTCCCCACACTAGCCGTGAGATGAACGAAATTTTAAGGACCTGCCACTAGACAGGTGGGTGTCTTGTTGAATGCTTCTGGGTTTCTTAAAGTATACTCTAAGCCTACACGCCACACTCAAAGGCGGGACTCCCGTTTAAGATTTGTTGGTTCTAAAATTTAATTCTTTGCACGTACCACGTAGGGTAAAAAAGCTTTCGCTTTCCTTAACATTATATTAACATACTTTATATTTTATTTCAATAATTTTATAATAATTTTTAATTTTTTTATTTTATTGTTTTTATGGCTTTCTCTGCCAATTTATCTTTGTCAAATTTATTAGCTATTAGTATTATTATGATAGCAATCAATACTATTCCAACATACATAATAATACTTTTCTTCCAATCTCCAATAGCTAAATTTGCTCCTGCTAATGTTGAAGATATAACTGATGGAAATCTTGCAAATATCGAAATTAACACAAATCTAATTGGTTTTATAGGAAGTAAGCCTGCAATATAAACTAATAAGTCTTTGGGTGTTCCTGGTAATAGGAATAAAATTAACATTATTATTTCTATCTTCTTTGGATTCTTAAATAATTTGCCATTTTCTATTTTCTTTACTTTTTCTTTATCGCAAAAATTATATACAAATTTTTTTCCATACTTTCTTACTAAAAAGAATATTATTACAGATATAATTCCTGCAGATGCCATAATAAATACTGTTCCCCATATAGGTCCATAACACATACCGGCCAATATTTCTATTGGTTCTCCTGGAATTATTATTAAGAATATCTGAGCAATTTGCAAAACTAATAACATAAGTAAACCTAGTATTCCCGAACTCGATACTTTTTCTTTAAATGCAATTTGTCCCTCTTTTGTTGATAATTCCTTCATTACTGGGAACATATACATTGTTATTCCTACAATTATTGATATTGCAAGTATTGTCATCGTTACTTTAAATATTTTTATTTTTTGTTTTTCCATTTATTATTCCTTTATAATATAATTTTCTGTTTTGTTATCTTTTATATAATATTGTATAATAATTTTTTTCAAATGTAAAGTTCCCACAAAAGTCACTTTTTTACTTCTATAGAAACCTCATTTCTTGTATTACATTGTTGTTAATTCTAGAATAGATTTATTATCTTTAATGATTGCTTGTCTTGTATGTGATACAAAATGTAAATACAGTTTTCAAGTTCAGGTACTCCTTGGCTATAATCTTCCATATCCAAGTATCCTTTCATAAGTGTCAATGATGTATTTACTTTTTCTAATTCATCGTGTTCTATATAAAAAGCTAGATTTCTATTAATTGTTCTCCAATCTTGCTGCATATTTTCTATTTTATTCATTAATTCGTCTTTGTTCGTTTCCTCTTTTTTTTCTAGTTTTCTTGCATATTCGTCTATCTCGCTTAGTTTTATATCCATTTCTTTTACACTGCTTTTTGTATAATTTTGCGTTAGCACATGTGCAGCAATTATTACCACAATAATTATCAATACAATTATTATTTCTTTCTGCATTTTTCCCTCCTCTGACTAAAAATTACCATCTGTTTTTTTATTTTCCTTTAGTTCTTTTTTTAGTAAGTTTCTTCTGACAGTAGAAATCACCTTTTGCATTTATCGTTACTATCAAGGCTTCTTCTGGCATCATTCGAAATTTATTTGTTTGCTTTTTTAACCATTCATAATTTTTACCAATTTGTTGTAAATTCTTTGTCATTACTTTTCCGTCTATTACAAGGTTATATGCCATCCCCTCAAATTCTGGCATAATATCAAAATCTTCCGGTGTCGCTGCTCTTTTATTTGGCTTTTGTACTACCGATATATCTCCACTGGTTTCAAGTATCGCGTATTCCACATCCCCAATGTTCATAACATTATTACTTCTTAATTTCTCTTCTAATTCATTTAAAGTAAATCTTTCTTTTTTTAATTTTTCTTCATCAATTCTTCCTTTGCATATTAATATTGTTGGTTTACCACAAATTAATTCTCTAATCTTACTACTCTTTAAGTTTAGGACCGAAATAATTAAATGCATCAATAAAAGCCCTAGTATCGGTATTATTCCATTTGATATTGGTATACCAATTTCTGTCATAGGAATTGATGCCAAGTCTGCTATCATTATTGATATTGCAAGTTCAAATGGTTGCATCTGTCCAATTTCTCTTTTTCCCATCAATCTCATTACTATTAATACAATTATATAAATTACAATTGATCTAATAAAAGTTGCTAACATATAAAAAACTTCCTAACATTTTTTATTTATTTTTAGCTTTTATATTTTATTTATTCATTTTTCTTCGGATGAATAAATTTATTTTTTTTGCAAATAATATGATTAAATTACATTATGGGGAGGTTTTTTATGGATAACAATGATATTAACGCAAGAAGTTCTGCTCGTCCTAATACTTTTGGTCAAGTTATTTTAAGATTTGTAACTTCTGCAATTATTCTTGCAATAACAGCCTTTTTTACACCAGGTTTTACAATAAGTAATGTTTGGGCTTTGGCTTTAGCAGCAGTTGTTTTAACTGTAGTAGACTACCTACTAGCAACCTTTACTGGCTTACATGCTAGTGCATTCGGAAAAGGATTTGTAGGATTCATTTTAGCAGTAGCTGTTTTATATGTAACACAGTATTTTGTTGCTGGATATTCAATTTCTTGGGTTGCAGCTATAATTGGTGCTTTAATCTATGGTGTTGTAGATTTCTTTATTCCTGATCAACAATAAGATAAATAGAAGGGATTTCCAATGTACAAAGTCGAGCATTTTATATTTTGCTCGACTTTTATTTTAATATTTTTCTACAATTTCATTTCTATTTTTGTATATACTGTTTGCTGGTATTACACCTCTTACTGATGATAATGGATAAATGTTAGTATGTTTCCCAACTATTGTTCCTGGATTTAACACACTTCCACATCCTATTTCTACTTCATCTCCTAGCATTGCCCCTATTTTCTTTATTCCTGTTTCTATTTGTTCTTTTCCATCTTTTATAACCACTAGTTTTTTATCTGATTTCACATTCGACATTATTGAGCCAGCTCCCATATGAGCTTTGTATCCTAATATTGAATCTCCAACATAGTTATAATGTGGAACTTGCACCTTATTAAATAATATTACATTTTTTAATTCTGTTGAGTTTCCTACAACTACTCCTTCTCCAACTATTGCATTTGCACGAATAAATGCACAATGTCTTATCTCTGCATCTTTACAAATTATAGCAGGTCCATGTATGTATGCAGTTTCATATACTTTTGCTGTTTTGTGAATCCATACATCTTCGCCTATTTTATTGTATTCTTCTTCTGGAAGAGTAGCTCCAAGCTCTAATATGTAATCCTTTATGTGTGGTAAGACTTCCCAAGGATAAGTATATTTTAATAATAAGTCTTTTGCTATTGTTTCATCCAAATTATATAAATTTATAATTTTACAATTTTCCATATTGTTTTCCTTTCTATTTGTTCCAGTAATTGTTGTATAATTCTCTTGCCGTTTCTGGACTATCTTTTCCTTCTTTATTTTTTACTGGTGCAAAGTCCTTTTCTCTTCTTCCTCTTAGTATTGATATATTATCAAAATAATTAAATGCATCAAATATAAATGCTTCAAATTTATATGCGTTTGGCTCTGTTACTTCAACAAATTCTCCATTTTCATTCATATAGTTAGTTTTTTTGTTGGCTACATGATATGGTAAGTTCTGTTTTGATATTTTTTCTAACGCATCTATACTAAACAAATTACACATTATATGGGCTTCTCCATATAAAAGTTCTCCATCTTTATCTCTTAGTTCTGCCATCTCTTCTGGTAGCTCACTATATTCTATAACTGATGGTACTCCATTTGCTTTACAAAATACTCCAACTCTTTCACTCGGGTCTTTTTTAGCAATTGATTTTGAAGCAATTTCATTATTTTGGTTTATTGTAAGTCCTATTAACATCGGATCTACCATATTTAATAATACATTATCTACCGATCCTATAAATATCCATTCAATTCCTTCTTTTTTCATTGATGAAATTATTCCTGTTTCAGCCATTGCTTTATATATACATCCATTTCCATCGGCTGCTAGTTTTATACTATAATCTTTATCTAGAACCAATTGTCCATCAGTAAATAGTAATGGTAGGTTTCCTTGAGTAAAAAATTTGACCTTTGATTTATCATACCCAAAATAATTATTTTTTTCAAAAAATGCAACTGTATCTTTATTATTTTCTGTACTTGTCATTATATACCAAGGTAGGGTAATTCCATATTTCTTATTTGCATTTTCTAGATTCTCAGCTAATATTTGAAATAAGTATTTAGGCTCTGGTTTTACATCTATTTCAAATGTCCCCTTTGGCCCCTTATGTCCAAGTCTTGTTCCTTGCCCTCCTGCCATTGTTACTACTGCATACTTGTTGTTTTTTATTATATTTTCTCCTAATTCGGTATATAATTTTGATTTCTCATCTGATAATTTATACTCATCTACATATTCTATATGTTCTATTTTCTTTTCTAGTATTTCTGGTTTTTCTTTTGTTTCTTTATATAAATCATTTAATTTATCGAAATCAAGTTCTGTTATTTGTTCAGCTAATTTTTCTCTTTCTTTTTCATCTATTTTATCTATTATATTTAGTATTTTTTCTTGATTATTTTCTTTTAATATTTTTTTTGCTTGTTCTAATAAATTCATGCTTCCTGCGTATTGATTTTTTATGTATCAATACTCTCCTTTCTTTGTTGTTTATTATATAATATCATTTTGTCTGCTATATTGTGTATATATTATCACAACTATTCATAGTATTCAAGTATTTTACTAATAATTTAAGGGAGCTCCGAGTTTGGAGCTCCCATTGCGGGATATTTCAACTGTTCAGCAAGATAAGATACTTGCAGGGTTTATACGGAATTTGAAATTGTCTCAACGTTTTCAGTTCGTCAGGGTTGAACTTTCCAACTATCTGGCTCTTGCCACTTTTATTGGCATAATGAATTCTCTTGATCAAACTGTTTTTGATGTTGTAGATGTTCCTAAACCTCCGAGTGTTCACGATATACAGAAACGGTCTAATCTCGAAGTATTTGCTCAAAAACTCTAACTGTTCTTGCTTCAGCCTCCACTGAACAGATTTTACTTTTTTACTCTGCAAATCTTTCAGCTGGTACAATATCTTGCGCAACCGATAGTCTTTGCCTTTCAAAACGTTCCCTCCTTTATTTTTGATAATTATACTATATCACATTTCGTTTTATTTTTAAAGTATTTCTTTGATTTTTCTATAATATTATACAAATTAATCCTCCACTACCTTCATTTATTATTCTTTCTAGTGTTTCTTGCAATTTTTCTTGTGCATCTTCTGGCATTTTTAATAATTTTGTTTGTAATCCTTCGTTTACTAATTCGTGTAGACTTTTTCCAAATATATTTGACTCCCATATTTTCTTTGGATCGCTTTCAAATTCTGAAAGTAAATATTCTACAAGTTCTTGTGATTGTTTTTCACTTCCAACTATTGGAGATACTTCTGTTTCTATATCTGCTCTTATCATATGTATTGATGGAGCTTTTGCTCTTAATTTAACTCCATAACGTGAACCCTGTTTTACCATCTCTGGTTCTTCTAACAATAATTCATCAATTGATGGACTCACTATACCATATCCTTTTGTGTTTACTTCTTGTAAAGCTACTGCTATTTTGTCGTATTCCTTCTTTACATTTGCAAAAGAAATCATTGTTGAGAATAACTCTCCTTCATTTGTAATTGGTACCTTTGATATTTCAGTTAGTACTTTATAGAATAAATCATCTAACAGATTAATTGTAATATTAATACTTCCTGTTCCAAGTTGTATTTCGTTTATTATGCTATTTGATATTACATCTGTATCTTGCAAATTTGTAATTCTATTATCTATTTGCTTTAATATTGACACATCTTTAAAAGTGTTTTTTATTTCATCATACAATTCTTCTTTTAACCAATGATCCTCTGGAAGGCCATCAACCCATCTCGGAAAACTGATGTTGACTCTGTCTATTGGGAATTCATACAATACTCTGCCAAATATTTCATCTATTTTATCTCTTGATAAATTTTCACAATCTGTTGGTACTACTTGTGCATCATATTTTTCTTGTAATTTCTCTGCTAAACTTCTTGTATAATCTGATTCTGGCTCGCTTGAGTTAAGAACTATTATAAATGGTTTATTTAATTCTTTTAGTTCCTTTACAACTCTTTCTTCTGCACAAATATAATCTTCTCTTGGAATGTCTGTTACACTTCCATCTGTTGTTACTAAAACTCCTATTGTTGAATGCTCTTTTATTACTTTCCTTGTTCCAATTTCAGCCGCTTCCTCAAATGGAATTTCTTCTGTATTCCACGGAGTTTTTACCATTCTTGGCATATCGTCTTCTAAATAGCCTATGGCATTATTTACTAAATATCCTACACAATCCACTAATCTAACATTTAATTTTATATTATCTCCAACCGTTATTCCAACTGCTTCATTTGGTACAAATTTTGGCTCTGTTGTCATTATTGTTCTTCCACCAGCACTTTGTGGTAGTTCATCTTGTGCTCTTTCTCTTTTATATTCATTATCAATATTTGGAATTACTAACAAATCCATAAATCTTTTTATAAACGTAGACTTTCCAGTTCTTACAGGG
>OLHG01000566.1_pt1 | contig 26080 bp, 25 predicted proteins | sample 1605971 | NCBI WGS metagenome assembly OLHG01 (sample SAMN03283289) | human gut metagenome | biome: human-associated habitat; material: feces | host: Homo sapiens | place: Peru | collected 2012 | reverse complement strand
TTGTTGGTGTTACTGTTCCATTTTCCACACTAAATTTTGTTTCAAAAAATTCTTTATTTATAGTGGCAACATCACCATACTTATCTTTTACTGAAAAATAATATATACCAGATGCACTAACTTGTACGTTCTTATTTAAACTATTAGAAGAAATACTTACATAAGTAACACTACTACTAGAAGGATTTTCTGTACCAAAATAATAACCAACTAATCCATCATCATCACTAGCACTTAAAGTAACAGTTTGACTTTGAGATACATTATTTGTAGATGTAATTGATAAACTAGATTGATTATTCATATCAAAATATAAAAAGCACTCCATATTTTTAGTAGTAAGAGCACTAACTTTTCCATTTAAATATTCTATATCAATATCTAATTTATTATTATTACTATCAACACATACTGATTTATTTTTATTAAATGTATATCCAGAAGTAGGAAAAGTACTAGATTCATTATAATTACCATTATTATCTTGAATCATAACAGCATAATAACTACCATCAATAAGAGTTTTTTCTACTATCTCTAATTCTTTATTATTATCTTTATTATCTAATTTTTTTTCATTCAAAAAAATGATACTTAAAAAAGCCAAAGTAACAAACATTATAATTACTACATACCTCTTCATAATATCACCATCCGTATATTAAAATAATACTATATTTTCTTATTTTCTTCAACATATTCTATAACTTCATCTACTGTTTTAGAAAAATTATTAAAATCTGTTTTAAACCAAGTAACATTCATTTTATTATTAAACCAAGTATATTGTCTTTTAGCATAATGTCTTGAATTTTTTTTAATAAGTTCTATTGAATCATTCAAACTATTTTCTCCATTTAAATAAGAAATTAATTCTTTATATCCAATCGCTCTTTTCAATATTTCAGCATCTGGATATTTTCTATAAAGACTTTTTACTTCTTCTAAAAGTCCTTCATTCATCATTTCATCAACTCTATTATTAATTCTTTCATATAATATATTTCTATCAGTAGTAAGCCCAATAAATAAAACATCATATAATATACTACTATTATTTTCTTTAAATCCTCCTCTATTTAAAAAGTTCTCAAGTCTTATTCTATTATTTTTATGAATTTCCAAATTATTATCTATTTTTTTACACATTTCATATAGTTCTTCATTATTAAAACACGAATAATCTTTTTTATCAAAATCTAAAAATTTATAATCATATAATCCTGCAGTTATATAAAGACCAGTACCTCCAACTATAATAATATTTCTATCTTTATATTTATCTAATACTTTTCTTAAATCCTTTTGATAAAAAGATACACTATAATCTTGATTAGGATCTTTAATATCAAATAAAATATGCTCTACTCCACATTTTTCTTCTTCTTTTACTTTAGCAGTGCCTATATCAAGTTCTTTATATATTTGACAAGCATCAGCATTAACAATAACTCCATTATACTTTTTAGCAAGCAGAATACTTAATTTAGTTTTACCAACCCCAGTCGGTCCCACAACACATAAAATCATTTTCATCACCAATGTAATTGTATTATAAAAGATTTCTAAAAAAAGATAAAGAAAAAAAATTAATAATATGTTATATTTATTAAAAAGGAGTCAAATTATGAAAATTATAGGAATAATTGCAGAATATAATCCATTCCATAATGGACATATATATCACATAAATAAAATAAAAGAACTATACAAAGATTCAATAATAATATTAGTACTAAATGGATATTTTTTAGAACGTGGCGAAGTATCAATTATATCTAAACGCGATAAAGTAAACATTGCTCTTTTAAATAATATTGATATAGTCTTAGAATTACCCTTTGTATATGGAACACAAAGTGCTGATATTTTTGCAAACGCGAGTATTACTTATTTAGAAGACTTAGGATGTGATTATGTTGTATTTGGAAGTGAATCAAATAATTTAGAAAAATTAACAGAAATAGCACAATATAGCGTTTCAGAAAATGAATTATATAAAGAAAAAATAAAAGAATTATTAAATACTGGCTTAAACTATCCAACTGCTTTAGCAAAAGCACTAAATATTGATTTTGATTTTTTACCAAATGATCTATTAGGTATATCTTATATAAAAAGCATTTTAAGTAACAACTATAATATTAAACCAATTACAATAAAAAGAACTAATGACTATCACGATACTACTAGCAAAAATGAAATTGTAAGTGCATCAAATATAAGATATAAATTAAAAAATAATGAAAACATAGAAAATTATATACCGAAAATAGTATCAAAATACATTCATAATATAGATTTAAATGATTTTTTTAAAAATATTAAATATAAAATAATTACTGAACACGATTTAAGCATATATTTAGATGTAGATGAAGGAATAGAAAATAGACTTAAAAAAGTAATAAATGAATGCTCTACAACTGATGAATTAATAGAAAAAGTAAAATCAAAAAGATACACTTACAATAAAATTAGAAGAATGCTTGTTCATATTCTAGTAGGATTCACAAAGGAAGATAATAAAAATTTAAAACACGAATACATAAAAATACTTGGATTTAATGAAATAGGTAAAAAATATTTAAATAAAAGAAAAAAAGAAACTAATACTTCATTTATAGTAAATAAAGACTCACTAGTCTATAAATATGAACTTACTGCTGGAGCATTATATGACCTTGTTACAAATAGTAATTCACTAGAATATGAAACAAAAAACAAACCAATTAAATAAATACATTTTTTACCAACTAAATACTTTAGTAACAATGTACATTTTTATTGACATATAGTATCTTTTATGTTAGAATAAAGCGCGTATTCATGAAGGGGGAAGAAAAATGAATAAAGAACTTACTGATAAATTATTAAACAAAATAGCAGAATTTGAAGATGCTAATAAAGAATTAGAAAGCGAAGCAAAAATCTTAAGAAGAATGAGTAAAAGCGGTGCTTATTCTGAAAGAGATAAGAAAAGATTCATAAAAAGTTTAGAAGAACTTGAAAATGAACTTGCTTATAATAAAGGTCAAATTGAAGTTTTAAATGATTTCTTAACTAATGATAAACGTTTAAAAGAAATTGAAGAATTAGTAGACGAACTAAAACTTAGTGACCCATCTGATACTGAAGTACGTGAAGAGTTAAAAGGAAAATTACTAAAACTTGCAAGTTCTACAAAAAAAGATGTTTCTGAAAATATAATTGATTCTTTAGGGCTATCTGAAGAAGATACTGAAGCATTAAAAAAATCCTTTGAAGATTTTTACAAAGAAACACAAGAAGAATTAAAAGAATTAAAAATAGTATCTAAATATACAAGTAATAAAAAAATTGAAGCAAGAAAAGATGAATTAACAGAATTAATTACTACTTTAGATGATATTAGAGGTACAAATGACTTTAGTGGTAAGCTTAAAGAAGCTATCGAAAAAAATGCTATCGATGATGAATTAGAAGCATTAGTTGTTGAAGCAATTAAAAATAACAATGAAGAAGCTACTATTGGTCTTGCTATTGCTGATGGAAAAATGGAAAATCAAGAAGTAGAAGAACTTGGCGAAAAAGAAGAAAAAGTAAAAACTAAAAAGTCTTCTAAAGGTAAAAAAGGAAAAGAAAAAAGCGAACTTGCTAAAAAGATTGCAAAAATATTTGGAGCTTCTGCTCTAGCTGTTGCTTTATTAATAGTAGGTTCAAAAGTTATAAAAAGTATAAAAGATTCTAAACCACAAGATTTAGAAGACGAAAATAAAGTAATTGAAAGTATTGAAGAAGAAAAAAGCATTGAAGATACTATAAATGATGCATACATGAATGAATATGCTGAAATAGCTGCTCTTAAAAATATTACTATGGAAAAAGCAGTTAATTATGTAAATAGAGCTCATTTATTAATGGAATCTGGATTATTTACAAACTATTCATACGATGACATTGTAGAAATATTAATGGCTATTCAAGATAATACAATACTTAAAAATGATTCTGAAGGTTTAAATGCTGCTCTACTTACAAAAGCACTAACTGAATTTAATGGAATTCATAACGAATACCAAAATGGTAACGGATTAAATGAAGAAGGGCTTAAAAAAGTTGCTGGTCTTAAATATTTAGCAAAAGAAGGAACTGATTTAAGAACTTTCTTAAATGATTATGTAGTATTATCAGGTAATGTATTAAAAACAAAAGATAATAAGAGTGAAAAAGCTCAAATGTATAACTATTTAGATACTTTTGCAAAAACTTCACTAGGTAATACTGATGGTGTTACAATAAATGATAGTAACAAATCAGCTGTAATCAAAAACGATTTTGAATGGAATATAGCATATCAATTATTTGCTTATCCATTAATTCCTGATTATTGCGACTTCTCTACTGAAGAATTAGCAGCTGATTGGGAATGCTTACAAATTAACTTATTAAGTAATTATGAACACTGGGTTGAACTTGAATGTGACGAAGAAATAACTTTAGGAGGTAGATAATATGTATACTGAAGAACCAAGAAGAGAAATTAACTGGGGAAACTTTATAAAAAAAGGTTTAGTAGCATTATTTATCTTAATATTAATATTCTTATTAATATGGTCATTTACTAGAAAAGAAAGTCATGGGGTTGATGTTGATTATAACAACAATAATAATCAAAATATAAATAGTAACTTAGATGATGCCAAAACATATTCCGAAATATTCATCTCTAACTATAGATACTTACATGATACTGCAAAAGAATATTTCTTAATTAGTGAATTACCAAGTAATGGTAAAACAATTAAATATACATTACAAGAATTAATTAATAAAGGATTAATAATTCCATTTAGCTATACTAATGGTAAATCTTGTGATACTGAAGCAAGTTATGTAACTGTTAAAAATGTTGATGGAAAATATACCTATACCGTTACATTAGTATGTGGTACTGAAGTTGCTACTACTACTGAAGAATTAGGATGTAATCAATTATGCAATGGTAAACCTTGCGATAACAATAATACTCCATCTAAAGATGATACAAAAAAACCAGAAGAAACTGTAAAAGAATATGAATATCAATATAAACAAGCTTATAAAGCAAATGAATCTACTTATACTTGTCCATCTGGATATACTAAAGTAGGAAGTGGTTCAAGTACTAAATGTGTTAAATCATCAAGTGATGTTAAAAAGGCAGATGTAACAGTTAAATATTACTGTCCTGAAGGATATACTCATACTAGTGGATCTGATGCTAATATGGTTTGTTCAAAAGGTAAAAATGAAACAACAAAACCTACTGAAAAAGTAACATATACATGTAAAACAGGATATACACTTAAAGGTAATGAATGCTATAAAACTACTAATGCAACAACAAATGTAACTTATAGTTGTCCTACTGGATATAAGAAAAATGGTAACATTTGTACAAAAGAATCTGTTGATACAATTATTGCAAATGTAGATTACACTTATACTTGTCCATCTGGATATACTAAAAATGGTACTAAATGTACTAAATACGTTTCTGGTACTACAGTATCTCCAATAAAGAGCACAACAAGTTACTGTTCAAATGGTACTAAAGAAGGAAATTCATGTGTTTACTACTACTATAGTAAAACATATACATCAAAAAATAGTTGTACTTATATAGGTACAGTTACAAATTACTGTGAAAACGGTTCATGTAATAAATTAAGATACAAATATAAATGTACAACTGGTATTTCTAGTAAAAATACATATTCATGTCCATCTGGTTCTACTCACGTAAGTGGATCTGGTGCTAATATGGTTTGTAAAGTTAGCGAAGCATCAAATAGAGGACCAATTAAAAATACGACATACACATGTCCATCTGGTTATGAAAAAGTTGGTAGCGGGTCAGATTCACAATGTGTAAAGAAATCTAGTGAATCAATTAGTGCAACTAAAGCAACTAAATCAGTAACCAAATATAAATATAAATGGAGTAAAGAAACTTCACTTAAAGGTTGGACAAGAACTGGAAAATCAAGATTAGTTAAAGCAAGTGCTAAATAAGTACTTGCTTTTTTTGTAAACATATATTTATTTTGTAAAAAGAATTTCAAAAAGTGGTATAATGTTATTAGAAAGAGTTGGTAGAATGAGAAGGAAAAAGAAAAAAATTATTAAATTATTTTTACTATTAATAATATTAATAGTAATAGGTGCTATAATTTATCTAATATTCTTTAAAACTAAAGAAGATATAGGTTCTAAAAAAGAATATAGTGATAAATCAATATCTGTAATAAATCAGAATAAATTAGAAAACATTTATAAAAATAAATATTCTAAAACATTAGATGAAATATTAAAAAATGATTTATTTAGAAATGAATATTTAGACGAATATCAAAATATTGATTATATTGATGAATCATTTTTAAAAAATATTAATAAATATCTTGAAAAAGGATACAAAGCAGATGAAGTTAATAATATTACAAAATTAAGCAAAAAAAATCAAGAAAAACTTTTAGATTTAGAAAAAACTAATTTCGAAAAATTTATAGATATTAAAAATTATGATGCTAATAAAACAGATAGATATAATGCATACATGGAAAAAACAAATAAAGATATTAATACTGCAGTAACACATGTAAATATAGGCCTTGATAAAGATTTCTATGAAGACACTACTAAAGTAGAAAATCCAGATGATGTAACTGCACTTATAAATAAGTATCATTATGTAGATAAAGATTTTGTACCAAAAGATTTAGTAGTATTATTTGATAGTAGACAAAATGCAAAAATGACTAGAGTTGCAGCTGAAGCCTATAAAGAATTTATTGAAGGATCAAAAAAAGATGGACTTACACTTGAAAGTACAACAGCCTACCGTTCATATAATTTTCAAAATGCATTATACACAAATTATGTAAGACAAGATGGTGTAAAAAAAGCAGATACCTACTCTGCTAGACCTGGAACAAGTGAACACCAATTAGGACTTGCAGTAGACTTAAATGACCCTAATGTATCTGGAGCAAGACTTAATGAAAAAGACGGCAAATGGGTAAGAGAAAATGCTCATAAGTATGGTTTTATTCTAAGATATCTAAAAGAATTTGTACCAGTTACTGGATACATGTATGAGCCATGGCATATTAGATATTTAGGAAAAGATCTTGCCACAAAGGTTTACGAATCTGGTTTAACTTATGATGAATATTACGACTTATATTTAACTGAATATTAAAATACCTAGAGATTTATTTCTCTAGGTATTTTTGTTTCTAATTTTATATTCTCTTTAGTTATAGGATGAATAAACTCTAAATAATAAGCATGTAAACATAGTCTTTTTCTATTATCTTTTATATTAGAATATATTTTATCTCCTACTATAGGATGATTAATAGTTTTTAAGTGAACTCTTATTTGATGATGTCTACCAGTTTCTATTAGTATATCTAGTAAACTATAACTATCATTACAAGAAATAACTTTATAATTAGTTTTAGCATACTTTCCATTTTTACTATCCTTAGAGGAATATACTAAATGTGTTTTAGTTTCTTTTAAATATGACTCAATAACTCCATCATTTAAAACTTTTCCATACACTTTGCATATATATTTTCTTATAACACTATTCCAATTATTCTGTAAATCATATTTTACTTTTTCATTTTTAGCAAAAATAACAAGCCCACTAGTATCCTTATCAAGTCTATGTACTATAAATACTTTGTTATTTTTATTTTTCTTTTTCAAATAATCATAAACTTTAGAATACAACGTATTATATTTCTCTTTATCAGTTGAAATAGTCAATAAATTGCTAGGCTTATTAACTACTAATATATATTTATCTTCATATAAAATATCTAATTTATCTTTTTTCATAATCATTTACTACAAAAAAAGTAGTTTCCTACTTTTCGTTTTTCTTTGCTAAAGCATCTAATACTTCAATTGGTAAACAAAATACTACAGTATTACCTTTATCTGATGAAATATCACTTAAAGTTGATAGTGTTCTTAAATGTAATGCTCCTGGAGTTTTACCCATAACCTCGGCAGCTTTAGATAAGTTATTTGAAGCTTCAAGTTCTCCTACAGATTTTGTAATGACTGCAGTTTTCTCTCTTTCTGCTTCAGCAGCAATAGCAAGAACTCTTTTCATATCTTCTGGTAAAGAAACATCTTTAAGTTCAACATTTTCTACTTTAATTCCCCAAGGATCAGTAGCAGCATCAATAATCTTACAAATCTCAGTACTAATTTTTTCTCTTTCAGCTAGTAATTCGTCCAAAGAAACACTTCCTACAACGTTTCTCATAGTAGTTTGAGCAAGTTGACCAACAGCATAGTAAAAATCCTCTACAGTTAAAATTGCTTTAGAAGCATCAAAAATATTATAATAAATTACAGCATTAATTTGTACTGAAACATTATCTTTTGTAATAGCTTCTTGCGCTGGTACATCAACCGCTTTCGTTCTTATATCAATTTTACGAAAAGATTCAAAAATAGGTAGTACGATTCTCCAACCTGGTTGCATTATTCTAGCAAACTTTCCAAATCTAAATTTAATTCCTCTTTCATATTCATTAATTTGTTTAATTGACACTATTATTAAAAGTGCAATAACTATTAAAACAATATATCCAATTTCCATAAATATTCCTCCTATTTAATATATATTATTTTTTCCAAAATCTAGTCTTTTTTGGCTTCTCTTCTTTACTTTCAGTTGTATTTTCTTCTTTTACTTCTTTAACTTCTTTTTTTGGAAGAGCATCCTTTCTAGATAAATTTAATCTACCTCTATTATCATATCCTAAAGATTTAACAATAATTTCATCCCCAACTTTAAATAAATCACTTGGTTTATTAACTCTTTCATAATCAAGTTGTGATACATGAACCATACCTTCACATCCAGGCCATAATTCTACAAAACATCCAAAATCTTCTACTTTAGTAACCTTACCAGTATAAATACTACCAGTTTCAACTTCTCTAACAACAGCTTCAATCATTTCTCTAGTTTTCTTAATAATATTTTCATCAGTATGATAAATAAGTACTCTACCGTCATCTTCTAAATCAACTTTTACAGCATCTTTATCATTTACACTACTTACATTACTAGCCTCTAAAATAATCTTAGTAATCATTTCTCCACCACGACCAATAACGTCTTTAATTTTTTCAGGATCAATATTAAATGATTCAATCTTTGGAGCATAAGGACTTAATTCTTTTCTAGGTTCAGTTATAACTGTATCAAATAAATCCAATATTTGCATTCTAGCCTTTTTAGCTTGCTCTAAAGCTTCTTTCAAAATATCTCTATTAACACCATCTATTTTAATATCCATTTGTAGTGCACATATACCTTTTCTAGTACCAGCCACTTTAAAATCCATATCTCCTAGATGATCTTCCATACCTTGTATATCTGTAAGTATTGTATATTTATCTTCATTAGTAATAAGTCCCATAGCTATACCTGCTACTGGAGCTTTAATTGGAACACCTGCTGCCATAAGTGACATACATCCTGCACAAATACTTGCTTGACTTGATGAACCATTACTTTCAAGTATTTCAGATACAACTCTAATTGTATAAGGAAATTCTTCTTCTGAAGGAATAACTTGTAATAATGCTCTTTCTCCTAATGCACCATGACCAATCTCTCTTCTTCCAGGACTTCCATATTTACCAGTTTCACCAACACTAAATTGAGGAAAATTATAATGTAACATAAATCTCTTTTCATCTTCTATAGAAAGACCATCTAATATTTGATGTTCACCTAAAGCACCAAGAGTTGTAATTGATAAACTTTGTGTTTGTCCTCTTGTAAATAAAGCTGAACCATGAGTTCTAGGCAAAATATCTATTCCACAAGAAAGAGGTCTTATTTCATCCATCTTTCTTCCATCAATTCTTATTTTTTCATTAACTACAATTTTTCTAAAAGTACTATATTGTACACTCTCAAATATTAAACATACTTTAGTAATAAGTTCCTTAAATTCCTCTACTTTTAACTTATCCTCAAATTCATTAGTATATTTTTCAATAATACCCTCTTTTATTTTATCAATTGCTTCATACATAGTAGCTTTATCTTTAATTCTAAGTGCTTCATCTAATTCTTTTTCACATAAAGAAGTAACATCATTTCTAAGTTCATCAGTAATTTCAAGTCTTGGATAATCCATCTTTTCTTCACCAATTTCCTTAATAATTTCTTCTTCAAATGCTACTAATTTTTTAATTGCTTCATGTCCAAATAATAAAGCATCAAGCATATCTTCTTCTAAAACTTCTTTACTACCAGCTTCAACCATATTAATTGCATCTTTTGTACCAGCAACAGTTAAATCAATATCACTTAATTCCATTTCTTCAACAGTAGGATCAATAATAAATTTACCATTTACTCTTCCAACCTTTACAGCAGCAACTGGACCATTAAATGGAATCTTACTAATTGATGTTGCTAAACTAGAACCAAATAATGCAGTTAACTCTGGAGAATTATCTTGATCAACAGATAAAACTGTATTTACAATTTGAACTTCATTCCTAAAATCTTCTGGAAAAAGTGGTCTCATTGGTCTATCAATCATTCTTGCAGCAAGTGTTGCATTATCAGTTGGTCTTCCCTCTCTTTTAATAAATCCACCTGGAATTTTTCCAACAGAATATAATTTTTCATTATATAAAACCATTAATGGAAAAAAATCAGACAATAAATTTGCATTTTTAGATACTACTGCAGTACTAAGTATTACAGTATCTCCAAATCTTACTAAAACACTACCATGTGCTTGTTTAGCTAGTTCTCCATGTTCTACTACCAACTTTCTTCCATAGAAATCTAACTCAAATACTTTCTTCATTTCTTACCTCTTTCTAAATAAAAAGACACTAAAAATTTTAGTGCCCTTACTTTCTTAAATTTAATTTTTTAATTACTTCTCTATAACTTGCAATATCATTTTCTTTTAAATAACTAAGTAATTTTTTTCTTCTACCAACTTTGATTAACAATCCTCTTTTTGAATGGTAGTCATGCTTATGTACTTGCATGTGTTTAGTTAAATCATTAATTTCTTTTGTAAGAATAGCAATTTGTACTTCAGCTGAACCACAATCTTTTTCATTCTTAGCAAATTCTTTAATAATACTTGCTTTTTCTTCTTTCTTTAAAGCCATAATACATTCCTTTCTATTTATTTTAAACGGTTAAAACTGAGACTAAAAACGGAAATCCTTTAATCTAAGTAAAAACTTAATATTATTATATTATAAAGTACCAAAAATGTAAACATAAATTTATAGTAAGTTAACTACAAAGCATTATTTTTAACTTACCAATATTACGAGAAAACTCATAAAGTGCAATTTCTTTATTATCTCTTACAAAAAGTACATATCCATTATATTGAATTTCTAATTTATTGCCATTAATAACTTTTTTAAATAATGCATCATTTAATTCTACTACACTAACGTCAAGTACATCTTTAATACTTAAACTTTTATAATTATCCTTTTCTATATCTTCTAAACTATAAGAATCTTCAATTTTAAAATTCCCTTGTTTAGTTCTAACTAAACTACTCATAGTACCACATGTATTTAATTTATCACATACACTTTGAATTAAACTTCTTACATAAGTCCCCTTACTTACTACTACTCTAAAAGTAATAATATCATCTTTATAATCTATTAATTCTATCTCTTTAATATATACATTTCTTATAGGTACATCTACTTCAATATTATTTCTAGCATATTCATAAAGTTTTTTTCCTTTAACTCTTACTGCACTATAAAGTGGTACTTCACTAGAATATTCTCCAACAAAACTATTTAAAATTTTCTTAATATAATCTTTGTCATAATATTCTACTTTGGATGTCTTAATAACTTCACCCGTAATATCAAGTGTATCAGTACTAATACCTAACTTTATACTAGCAATATATTCTTTTTCTAAACCAGTAATTATTTCAACTAATTTAGTATATTTATTTGTTACACATACAAGTACACCAGTAGCAAGTGGATCTAGTGTACCAGTATGACCAATTTTCCTAGTACCTTTTATATATATTAATTTATTTACCACATCTCTACTAGTATAATCAGTTGGTTTATTAACAACTATAATTTCATTATTCATTTTCGTGAATCTTATTGATAACTCTTTCTATATTAGTAGCATACTCTATTGTTTCATCATATATAAAATGTAATTCAGGTATATTTCTAATTTCAATAACTTTAGCAAGACAACCTCTTAAAAAAGGAGCAGCTTCATTCATTTCTTTTTCAGCATCTTTATGTTCCATTTCTTTAATAGTTGTAAAATATACTTTTGCATAACTTAAATCTTTAGATACTTTTACTTCTGTTAATGTAACAGTTTTTAAAAATTCATCTCTAGTTTCTGTAAGTAATATATTACTTAAATATTTTAATATATCACTAGATATTCTATCAATCTTATAATTAGCCATTACGTACCTCTTGCATTTCATAAACTTCTAAAATATCGCCTTCTTTAATATCATTAAAGTTTTCTAGAGTAAGACCACATTCATAGCCTTTTTTCATTTCTTTTACATTATCTTTACCCTTTTGTAAACTAGATATTTTATCTTCACAAAGTACTACACCATCACGTATAACTCTTACATTAGCATTATTTTTAACAATACCATCAGTTACATAACATCCTGCTATATTACCAATTTTAGAAAACTTAAATATTTTTCTAATTTCTACAGTACCTAAATTCTTTTCAACAAATTCAGGATCTAACATACCTGTTATAGCTTGTTCCATTTCTTCAACTAATTTATATATAATAGTATAAAGTCTAATATCTACATTATATTCTTTAGCAATTTCTTTAGTAGTATTATTAGGTACTACATTAAATCCAATAATTAAAGCATCACTTGCATTAGCAAGAACAACATCACTTTCAGTAATTGCTCCAATACCACTTCTAATTACTTTAATAGATACATCTTTAATATTAATTTTAGTTAAAGCATTTTTAACTGCTTCTTCACTACCTCTAACATCAGCCTTTAAAATAACATTAACTTCTTTTTGACCACCAGATATTTTATTAAATAAATCATCTAGAGAAACAACGTCTTGTTTATATTTAGATAAATTAATATTTTTTCTTTTTTCTGCTATTTCTTTAGCTTTACTTTCAGTTTCAAAAGCCATAAATTTATCACCAGCAGATGGATTATCAGAAATACCAGTAACTTCAACTGGAGTAGATGGTCCAGCTTCAACAATTGGTTCTCCTAAATCATTTTTCATAGTTCTAACTTTACCAAAATATTCACCAACAACTATAGGATCTCCTATTCTTAAAGTACCATTTTGAATAATAAATGATGCAATACCACCAATATTTTTATCCATTTTTGATTCTATAACTGTACCAGATGCATATCTTTGAGGGTTAGCTTTATATTCGTTAACCTCAGCAATAGTCTCAATAGTTTCAAGTAAAAGTGGAATACCTTCACCAGTATGAGCAGATATATTAATAAATGGAATATCTCCACCCCAAGCCTCAGGTGTAATACCACATTCAGCCATTTCTGTAAGTATTTTCTCTGGATTAGCATCAGGTTTATCTATTTTATTTACTGCTACTATAATAGGTACATTTGCACTTTTTGCATGATCTATTGCTTCTTTAGTTTGTGGCATAACTCCATCATCAGCAGCAACAATAATAATAACTATATCAGTAACACTAGCACCTCTTGCTCTCATTTCAGTAAAAGCAGCATGTCCAGGAGTATCAATAAATGTAATTTTATTTCCATTATGATTAATTTGATAAGCACCAATATGTTGTGTTATTCCTCCAAACTCCCCATCAACAACATGACTATGTCTAATGTAATCTAAAAGAGTTGTCTTACCATGATCAACATGTCCCATAATAGTTACAATTGGAGGTCTTTTTTGTAAAACTTTTTCATCATCAACAATTTCATACTCTTCAAAATTAGCTAAATCTTGTGTTTCTTCTTTTTTCAAAGTTTTCTTATAATCTAAACATAATATTTCAGCATTTTCAAAATCTATTACATCATTAAGACCAAGCATCAATCCAAGACTCATTAACTTCTTAATAGCATCAGTACCACTAATACCTAAGGCTTCAGCAAGTTTACTAACAGTCATTCCCTTTTTATATAGTATTATTGAATCATCTTCTTTATTACCCATTAATTTTTCTTTATGTTTATACATTTCCTTCTTTAATAGTTTATAATCATCTTTATTTTCTTTAATACTATCTTTCTTCTTTAACTTTTGTTTCTTTGAAGTATTACTTTCAGTAATATTTTTACTTTCCATAATATCCATAGCAATGTTCTCTACAAGTTCATCTTCATCATAAGTAATTTCTTGATCAGTTGAAATTAAATTAAGAGTATTATCAAGCATAATAATATCATCATCACTTAAAATATCATCACCATTATTTGCTTTAATTCCCAATTCCTTACATTTTTTTAATACTTCTGCTACTGATAAATTCAAATCTACTGCATAATCTTTTACGTTCATATATAGTCTCCTTTCTTATTACAATAATTTTTTTAATTCTTCATAAACATCATCATTAATTTCTATTTCTAAAACTCTTTCTAATATTTTACTTTTTTTTGCTTTTTCAAATACTTCTAAATCTTTCTTTAAATAAGCACCTCTACCATTTTTCTTACCATTTAAATCAATTTCTACAGTACCTTCTGGAGTTCTTACAATTCTAACAAGATCTTTCTTCTCTAACTTTTCTCTTGTTACAACACAAGTCCTCATTGGTATTTTTTTTAATTTCATATATTATTTATTACCTTCTTCATTTATTTGAGAAAGAGTTTTAATTTCTAATTTATATTTAGTTAGTTTACTAGCAAGTCTAATATTACTTCCTTTTTTACCTATAGCTAAACTTAAATTATCATCAGTTACTATAGCAAGCGCTTCTTTTTTAACTTCATCAGTAATATTAACAATAACATTCTTAGCAGGTGCAAGTGCATTTGCAATAAATATTTTAGGATCTTCATCGTATAAAATTAAATCTACTCTCTCACCATTTAATTCTTTTAATATACTAGCAATTCTACTTCCTTTTTCTCCAATACAAGAACCTATCGCATCAATTCTTTCATTAGTACTATACACTGCAACTTTACTTCTAACACCAGCTTCTCTAGCCACTCCATATAAAACAATATTCCCATTTTGTAACTCAGGTATTTCATTTTCAAACAATCTTTTTACAAAACCATAATGTTTTCTAGAAGCAAGTATAACTGGACCCTTATTACCATTTTCTACTTTAGTAATATATACTCTAATATTTGAACCCATCTTAATAGTTTCACCAGGTATACATTCATCTTTTGGAAGTATTGCCCTAGTTCTACCTAAATCAATATAATAATTCTTTTGATCTTCCATTGCTACAAGTCCTAGCATATTTTCATATTCTTTTGAAGCAAATTCAGAAATGATACTTTCTTTTTCAGCCTCTCTTATTTTTTGAGTAACAACTTGTTTAGCAGTACCAGCAGCAACTCTACCAAAATCTTTTGGAGTAACTTCTTTAGTTATAGTATCTCCAACTTCAACATTTGGATTAATTTTTCTAGCATCTTCAAGTAATATTTGTGCATCAATATTTACTTCTGGTGGTATTATTATAGTATTTCCTTCTTCATCAACACTTTCAGTACCTTCATCAATCTTATCTACTACAACTAAATATGAAAATACTTTTATTTCTCCAGTTTCTCTATTAATATCAACTTTAACATTAGTCTTTGAATCAAAATTCTTTTTATAAGCAGTTTGTAATGCTAAACTCATCGCTTCAAAAACTACATCCTCAGAAATATTTTTTTCTTTTACAATATTATTTAATGCTTTAATAAATGCTTTACTATCCATCTTAATTACCTCTTTCCTTACTAACAACATCTAATATAAATGATTTATCAAACAAATTTTCATACTTATCTACTATTGGATTAATTATATGAGTAGCATCTGCTATAGTATCTAAATCAATTCCCAAAGTTTTATCTAACTCAACAGTTAAAAAAGTATATTTTCCTTTTTTCTCAGTATATAAATCACTTAAAATAATATCTTCTTTTTTCAAAACCTCTTCTAATTCTTTTCTTAAATCTTCTAAACCTTTCATACATCACCTCAAACTATAAATAAAAGCAGGAGTAAATCGCCTGCTTGCTTGTAAGATAAGTAAACTTATCTAATAAATCACACTGATGAAAATATTATAACAAAAAAAAGCAAATATAACAAGTTTTTTCAGCCTTATTCAAAAAATTCAACCAATTTAAAAAGATGATAAAAAAATCATCCTATCCTATAGGTCAATTAAATATTATATAGAAAATTTTTCAAATTATTTTATTAAACCATTTTGAACAATCTTTGTGTCGTTTACCACTATAAATGCTTTATCATCATATTTTTTTATAATTTGAGACAAATCATTTATATTACATTTACTAGTTTGAATATAAAGCATATCTTTATTTTTTCCTTCATAATCATTTTTTAATTCTACTACACTTACTGCATAACCATTATTTCTAATTTCATCAATAAGACGATCACTATTATCTTTAACAATAACTTGAACTCCTACTACACCTTTAATAAGTTTATTAGATAATACTGAGCCAATAAGAGTACCAGTTGCATATCCCAAAGAATAAGAGACTGCTATTAAACATAAATTACCATCTATATTTAAAGCTTCTCTTGCAACTATAAACCATATAAGTACTTCAAAAAATGCAATTATAAAAGGTTCAATAGTTTTACCCTTTACAAAAAATACAGTTCTAAGTGTGCCTAAACTAACATCAATAATTCTTGCTGCAAAAATCTTTAAACAAGTAATAAACATATTATCTAGTTAGAACTATAATTACAATTAAAAGCACAAAGAAAAGTATAAATCCAAGAACAAATCCCCACATAATCGCATCACTATGGTTATCTTCTCTTTTTTCAATCTTTTCATTATCATGGTTATACATCTCACTTTTTAATTTAACTTCTTGTAATTCTTCATTTTTTTTATTTGCCATTTTTATTCTCCTAACTTAACCTAATTATAACACATGAACAAAAAAAAGAAACCTATAAAATAAGTTTCAAACTATTTAATAACCTTTCTTTTTATAATAATGAAATAATTCTTCGAATCTATTATAATGAATTATTTCCCTTTGTCTTAAAAATAAAAGTGGCCCTAAAACATCAGCATCAGTTGTTAAATCTATTAAATTTTCATAAGTAGCTCTCGCTTTTTGCTCTGCAGCCATATCCTCAGCAATATCAGCAAGTGGATCTGCAGTTACAGCAAAATATTGTGAAGTAAAAGGAACACCACTAGCATCTATTGGATAAATACCTTTATTATGATCAGCATAATAACTTCCAAGTCCAGCCTCTTCTAATTCTTCTACAGTGGCATCTTTAATAAGTTGTCTTACCATAGTAGATATCATTTCACAATGACCAAGTTCTTCAGTAGCAATATCGTTTAACAAACTCTTACCAAAATCATCTGGCATACTAAATTTTTGACTAAAATATCTCATCGCTGCTCCAAGTTCACCATTCGCACCACCGAATTGTGTAATTAAATATTTGGCCATTTTTAAATCTTTCTTACTAATATTTATAGGATAATTAGTATGCTTAACATATTTAAACATAGATATTACCCCTTTCATTATCCCATGGCCAAGGACTATCTATCCATTTAAACTTATCACCCTTAGTATCACATACATCTAATGGACCATATAAAGAAATATATTTTTCTTTAGCACTTTTTTCTTCCATAATAAGTTTTTCTAATAATTTTAAAACTTTTTTATCTTGTGGATGTAAATCAAGATATAAATTCAAATCATTTATTGCAAATGAATAAGACATTACATTTAAAAGTTTAGCTTCTCTATCACTTTTAGGAGTAATATCTAAAAAAGTTAAATTTTTATATGGCTCATATTCATCTTTAAACATATTACCTCTTAAAAATCCTTCTTTTACAGATAATATATCCACATCTTTATCACTTATAATATTAGATAAATTCAAAAAATTTAAATCAATTACATCATCATTATCAAATAACATTAAATTAACCTCCCTACAATAAAATATGTATACATTTTATCTAGGTAGATGTATTCGCCTAATTATTTAATATTTCTAGATTTTAACACTTCACTACAAATACTATCCATATAATTAAATTCAGTACTAAGTACTCTTTTTCTAACATAATTAAACTCGGATGAACTATCAGTAAATAAACTTTCTACTACAGGTAGTATATTAGAAGGTAATACACTTTCCAAATCACTTTCACTTACTTCTGTATCTCTTAATATATTTACATCATTCTTTCTTCTAGTAGTATAAAAGAACAATATATTTCTAACAAATAATCTTATCATTGTATCCTCAAATCCTGAAAAATCCTTAATTTTTTTAGAAATAAATCTAATCTTTTTTAATATTTCTTGCTTTTTTTCTAAAAAACCATCTTGATAATAATATTGTAAAATTAAATTTGATAAATCACATAAATCATTTAACAAACGAACAGAAAATTTTGGAAAACATGAAGTATCAACCATTCCCTCATAAGACTTATTCAATAATTTTTCTAAACTACTTTCACCATTAGTAATAACAAAATCACTACATCTATAAATAACGCCAGGTAAAACACTTATATCAAAATACATATCTTGCATAATACCCCTATTTAAATAAAGCATATCAATAATTTGTATAGTTACCATTTTTTTATAAAAATTCAAATTAAATCCTTTTAAATCTTTAAACTTATCAAATACTAAATCAACAACATCTTTAAGCCTTTGATAATTTCCTTTTTTACTTATACTTTCATCATAATAAAGTTGTGCATCTAAATCAGATATTTTAGATATAAACCCATGTTTTTTATAAATAGAAAAAGAACCATTAAAAAATACATATGGATTACCACTTAATATCTCTAAAATTCTTGAATAAACTAAGTCAAGCAATAATAAATCTTCAGAAATATTTTTGTCATCTCTAATAGTTTCTAAAACATGTTTTAGCTTATTACTATCCATTAAAAATTCATTACTAGGTCTTTTATTAACTGATGTATATCCAATTAATTTTGGTTCATATCCAGTATGTTCACCCGTAACATTTACACTACTGTTATATTGAGCACTACTATCATGCTCATGACCATAATAATTAATTGAATCGCTTTTCTTAAACTCTCTTTCAAATAAATAATAAATAGCACTTTTAGTCTCATCTTTTTTCTCACCTAACAATGGATAATGTGATAAATAAGTATCTAAAAATTTAACAGGATAAACAAAAACATCTTCAAATCCCATTTCATCATATCTTTTTTTATAAATTTTACCATCATGATTTCCAAGTAGTAAAAATTTATGACCTTTAAGTCTTTTTAAAATATCACTAATTGCACTATTCTTAAAACAAAAATCACCCAAAAATATAACAATATCATCATCCCTAACAACCTCATTATGTTTTAAAATAATATGTTCATTCATATCCTCTACTGAAGAAAATTCTGGTCTAATATAATTAATTATATTACCATGATAAAAATGGTGATCACTTATAACATAAACTTTTTTACCAGGATATTTATTACTTAAATAATTATATATATCTTTAAAATAACTAATTGCCATACTACCCCTTCTTTTATTTGAATTATTCTATACTATTTTAATGTTTTTGTAAAGAAAAAAAGTAGCAAACGCTACTCTAAAATTATTTAATTTTTTCAAATTCATAAACTTCTAAAAGGCTTTCTAAATCATCAGCCTTTAAATCAGTATCTCTTACTCCATTAAGTATATTTCTATCAAGTATTTGTCCATCTTTTACAAATATTATCGCAGGTACTCTACTTAATTTTACTCCAAGTTTTTCATTAACATAATCTAAATATTCAGAATTATTCTCTTTTAAATCAGTAATATCAACATAATAAAATATATCATTAATTTTATATTTATCTATAACTCTTTTTAAATCTTTTTCTAAATTATATATTTTTTCATTTTTTCTATAACTTACATATATAAAATAAGAACTTGGAGCATCTTGTACAACTTGTTTAAAAGAACCATCAAGTTCTAAACTAGATGTAACAGTATTTGATTCAATAAGATAACTATTAAGTATTTTTTCTTGTTTTCTTACATTAATCCAAGCAAATATATAGAATGTCAAAAGTATACTACCAACAAGTATTAAGAAAGCATATATATAATTAACTTTTGGAACTTTCTTTAACTCTTCACTTTTTTTAATAATTTTCTTTGTAGTTTTTGTAGCCTTTTTCATATTCACCATATCCTCATTCATATTTTATCATAACTATATAATTATTTTAATTTATAATTACCAATATTTGTAAACAAAAAGTAAAGAAGAATCAAACTACTCTTCTTCATCACTTTTTAACTTCTTTAAAACTTCTCTAGGTTTAGATCCATTTTGAGGACCTACAATACCTCTTGCTTCTAATAAATCTATCATTCTAGCAGCTCTATTAAATCCAAATCTAAACTTTCTTTGAATTAATGATGCACTAATCTTACCAGTTGAAATAGCAAACTCAACTACTTCATTATACATAGGATCATCATATCCATCACTACCATTACCACTTCCAGAAGGACTATTTGAAGTAGCAGTTTGTAAACTTATATCTTCATCATATTTAGCAGTACCTTGCTTACATACATAGTTAATAAGTCTATTAATTTCATCATCAGATATAAAACATCCTTGAATTCTTTCAGGAGTATTTTCTCCCATTGGTAAAAATAACATATCTCCTTTACCTAAAAGTTTTTCAGCTCCAGCCATATCAAGTGCAGTTCTAGAATCAATTTGACTTGCTACAGCAAAACATATTCTAGATGGAATATTTGCTTTTACTACACCGGTAATAACATCTGTTGATGGTCTTTGAGTCGCTACTATTAAATGAATTCCCGCAGCTCTAGCCATTTGAGTAATTCTCATAATTGAATCTTCTACTTCTTTTGATGCAACTAACATTAAATCTGCAAGTTCATCGATAATAACAACAATATAAGGCATCTTACTTATAGGACTATCTGGATTTTTTCTATTTTCTTTTTCAATATGTTCATTATATTCACTAATTTTTTTAACTCCTGCTTCACTAAAAGTATCATATCTTTTTTCCATTTCAGCCACAATTCTTTGTAATGTAATTGAAGCTTTTTTAGGGTCAGTTACAACTGGGCAAAGCAAATGAGGTATTCCATTATAATTTGATAACTCTACTTTTTTAGGATCCACTAATACAAGTTTAACATCTTTAGGATTATAATTCATAAGTATAGAACAAATAATTGAATTAGTACAAACAGATTTACCACTACCAGTAGAACCTGCAACAAGTAAATGTGGCATTTTAGTTAAATCTGCAACAATTGGCTTACCCATTAAATTCTTTCCTAAAGTAACCATTATTCCATATTTATCTTTATCTGCATTGTTAGAAGCAAGTATTTCTCTAAAAGCAACTGCACTAATATTTTCATTAGGTATTTCTATACCAATAGTACTCTTTCCTGGTATAGGAGCCTGTATTCTTACATCTTTTGCAGCAAGTGCTAAAGCAATTTCTTTATTTATTGAAAGAATTCTACTAACCTTTGTTCCAGCAGGTACAACTATTTCATATTGTGTAACAGCAGGACCTATATGAATCTCAACAACTTTTGCAGATATTTGAAAATCTTTTAATACTTTTTCAAGTATTGTTTTATTATTAAGAGTATAACTATCATTAACATTCTTTTTATTATTTTTTATTTCATTTAATAGTGATAATGGTGGAAGTTTATAAGAATTTAATTTATTATCACTACTAGTATCCGGAATAACAATTGGTTCTTTAACTTCAACTTCACTCATTACATTTTTATTTCTAACTTCTTCTAAACTTGTAATAATAACTGGTTCATTTTTTTCAACAGTTTCATATTTTTCTGGAATTTTTTTAACTTCTTCTTCAACTTCAACATTTTCATCTTCTGAAGAAATTTGTGCTTCTCTAATTCTTTCTCTTTTAACAAATGATTTAATTTTACTAAATACATCATCAAGAGTAATATTAAGCATCATTACAAGTCCAAAAATAAATACCACAGATAACACTACAATCGTACCAGTCTTAGCAAAAAGAAAATATAAACCTGATAAAAAAACTGCTCCAACAAGTCCACCACCTATAGCAATTGAAGTGTCGCCTGAATTAAGTATTGAATTAGATACATCAATTGTATTTATTCTATCCATAAACATATCAAATGTCATTTTAAGTATTTCAGAAGGACTTCCAGTTTTATCTAAAAAAGTAAAATGACTAGCAACTAAAATAACAATCACTATTAAATAAAAACCAATAAGTTTTGATGAAAAAAATCTTGGCATCTTTCTTTTTAAAAGCATATATAAACCAATAAATAAAATATATATTACAAATACTATCCACCAAGAACCAAGTAAAAACATAGCAAATTCTTTAATAATAGTACCAACATAACCAAATCCAAAACCGATAATTCCAATTAAAACAAGAATCAAACCAGTTAATTCTACACTCATACCAACACTATTACTATCTTTTGATTTCTTTCTCTTTGCCATATTTACCACCATATTCATTATAAACTATTATTGTTTTTTTGACAATTAATTCTAAAAATTATATAATTATTTTTACGGATGTGATGTTATGATAAATGTTGTATTATTTGAACCAGAAATACCTACAAATACTGGTAATATCATGAGAACTTGTATTGCTACCAATACAAAATTACACTTAATTAAACCACTTGGATTCTCATTAGATAGTAAGTATGTAAAAAGAAGCGGAGTTAACTATATAGATAAATGCAATTATGAAGTCTATGAAAATATTGATGACTTCTTCAGTAAAAATAAGGGTGAATATTATTTTTTAACAAGATATGGACATAAACCTCACACTACCTTTGATTATAGTGATAAAGAAAAAAATATCTATTTCTTCTTTGGAAAAGAATCAACTGGAATACCACCAAAAATATTAAAACCATATATAGATAGATGTGCAAGAATTCCAATGACTAGTAATGTCCGTGCACTTAATCTATCAAATACAGTTGCAATAGTAGTTTATGAAGCATTAAGACAACAAAATTATCCAAATCTTTTATTTGATGAACCACATAAATCAAAAACTTTTATAGAAGAAAATTAAAACGGCATAAGCCGCTTTTTTTATTAATCATTTATTAATTCTTTACCAGATAAAAGTATTTTTAAGTTTCTTTTAAAATAATCCCACAAATTTGCTTTTTTAATACTTTCTTCAACTGTAATTCCAACCTCTTTTATTTTTTTTCCTTCATTATCAATAACTTCAGCTACTCCAACCTTTTCTCCTTTTTTTACTGGAGCCTTAACTTTTTTAACTTTCAAATTAATAGTATATTCTTTTTTACTATCATTAACATTTAATAATTCTTCTGCATCTTCCATAAGTATTAAATTAACTTTCTCTACTTTTCCTCTTTCAACTCTAACTGTATCTATAACTTTTCCTTTTTTATAAATAACATCTAACTTATAAGAATTAAATCCATAATTTAACATTTTTACTGTATCAATTGTTCTATTATCAGGTGTATCAACACCCATTACTACACTTATAAGACGCATATCATTCTTTTTAGCAGTAGCAGTAAGACAATATCCAGCACTACCAGTAAAACCAGTTTTAAGTCCATCTACATCTTCGTAAAACCTTACAAGTTTATTTGTATTCACAAGCCAAGTACTTGATCCATCAGGTCTTTTTAAATAGTCTTCATAAATACTTGTAAAAGATAATATTTGTGGATAAGTATTAATTAAATATCTAGCCATTATAGCCATATCTTTTACACTACTATAGTGTCCTTCTTCATCAAGTCCATGAGGATTTTTAAAATTCGTATGAAGACATCCTAACTCTTTACATTTATCATTCATCATTGTAACAAACTTTTCTGTTGTACCACCAACTTTTTCAGCCATTGCTACTACTGCATCCCTCGTTGTTACTAAAAAGCAGTAAAAATTCATTTAAATTTAAGCTACTATTACTGTAGCCAAATATATTTAATTTAAAATGTAACATTACTCTATGAGTTTTACTGCCATCGTTACATTCATCTTCCAACTTCTCAACTAAAATTGTATCTATTACTGAATTAAATATTCTAAATACACTTTCATCATCATTTAATATAATATTGTGTACTTTTTTAAAAAAAGAATCAATATTTAACTTATAATCAACTTCTTTATTCAGTGATAAATAATTTTGTTTCTTTTTTTCTAGTACTGATAATTCTCTATTATACTTACTTCTTGCTTCGTTATATTCATCTTCTTCTATTTCTTTTCTTGCTCTCATATTAATTAGTTCTAAACTAGCATTCTTTATTTCATCTATTTTTTTATTTATTTCATTTATTTCTATTCTATAATCTGACTTACACTCCACTTCAGTTATTAAACAATATATCTCATTTATTATACCATTTTTTATATCCAAAATATTACCTACAACCATTTTAAATACATTTAATAATTCATCATAATAAATAATCGGAGTATTACAACCATTTGCTTTTTGTCTACCGTATTTTCTATAATTAGAACAACCCCAATATTTTATTTTTACTCCAGTTCGTTTACTTTTATAACTTCCTTTTATAAAGGTTGCACCATCATGATAACACTTAATTTTACCTGATAAAGCATATCTCATATCAGTTCTACTACGTGTTTTATGCTTAATAGAGTTCTTATTTAATATATCATTGCATTTATTCCATAACTCTTCTGAAACAATTGGAGGACAAGTTTCATTATCTTTATAAACTATCCATTCATTCGGTTTAAATCTTATTCTTTTTTTTGAATGATAATCAATTATAGTTTCTTTATGAGCACAAAAATAACCTTTATATTTAGGATTTCTAATTATTCTTCCAATAACCGTTCCTGCCAATGCTTTATCTGTTTTACTTTTAATATTGTATTCATTATATAAATAGTGTCCTAACTTTTGAGTTCCCATTTTTCCTTTTGAATATTCATTAAAAATTAATTTAATTAATTCGGCTTCTTTTTCAACAATTTCCAATTTACCTTTATTTTTTTTATACCCATAAAAATTGTCATTACCTGGTACTACTCCTTTTTCTATGCTTCTCTTAAATCCAAACCTAACTCTTTCTGATAATTTTCTAATTTCATCTTGTGCAATGCTAGACATTATAGTTAAACGAAGTTCAGAGTCTGAATCAAAAGTATTAATATTATCATTTAAAAAATATACTCCAACACCACAAGATAATAATTCTTGAGTATATTGAATACTGTCTACTGTATTTCGTGAAAACCTTGAAATTTCTTTTGTTAGTATTAAATTGAACATTCCTTTTTTTGCATCATTTATCATTCTCAAAAAATTATCTCTCTTATTAACACTTGTCCCACTTATACCTTCATCTACATATCCAGGAACAAATATCCAATTAGTTTGAGATTTAATATAATTTTCAAAATACATTACTTGATTTTCTAGCGAATTTAATTGTTCTTCGTGATCAGTAGATACACGAGCATAAAATGTAACACGAAGTGGTAAGTCAATAAGTTTCTTACCTTGTGCTAAAACATTTCTTATTGAATACAAATTCAGTATCATCGTTTTTTCCCCCTTTACTATATTGGGATTTTTACTATCATATTTTTCATTTCTTTTTTATTATCTAATTTATTTTCTAATTTAATAATATCTTCATCAAACTTTTTTATAATGTTGTTACAT
>OLHG01000563.1_pt1 | contig 26147 bp, 22 predicted proteins | sample 1605971 | NCBI WGS metagenome assembly OLHG01 (sample SAMN03283289) | human gut metagenome | biome: human-associated habitat; material: feces | host: Homo sapiens | place: Peru | collected 2012 | reverse complement strand
TTTATAAAAGTACCTTATGATATAAAGAAGGAACTAGAAGATGAAGACCTAAATATAGAAAAAGAAAATTATAGATTTGAGCTAGAACAAGGTATGTATAGAAATATGTCTAAAGTTAATCAAAATTTTAAAAGGTTAGGAATAGATGTAGATAAAATATAGGAACTAATAATAAGAAAACTCTAACTTGACATAATAATGCAAATTTTTATTTCTTCTCTATTGACAAAAATGATTTTTGCATATATACTAGTAATATAGTTTTAATATATAAAATCTTAGACATATGATGAAGAAATTATCTAAGTAGTTATTTAGTATTCTATACAGGGAGTTATGGTCGATGGACTGAGAGCCATACTAGAGAAGCTATATAATGAATTTCAATAATGGAGTCAATGTCGTTAAGAATTATTTAAATAAGTGCTAAGAAATTAGAAAAAAGGTGGTACCGCGGATTTAAATTCGTCCTTTAATTTGGTATCACTATTTTTGTTTTTTAGGGAAAGGATTGCGATTATGGAAGAAAAGTTAGAAAAAATCAAAAACGATGGACTTGCAAAATTAGAAAATGCAAAAACAGTAGAAGAACTACAAAATATTGCAAAAGAACTAACTGGTAAAAAAAGCGAGTTAGGTGAAGTTTTAAAGTCTATAACTACATTATCTAATGAGGAAAAAAAGGTTGTTGGAATGAAGACAACTGAGATTAAACAATTATTTGGAGAAAAGATAAAACAAAAAGAAGACGAACTTATAAGTGCAAAGAGTGTTGTAGATAAACCCTTAGATCTTACACTACCAGGAACAGCTATAAGTAAAGGAGCTTTACATCCTATTACTCAAATGTGCTATGACTTAAATGAAGCATTCTTATCATTAGGATTTGAAGTATATAGTGAAGATGATATTAGCAGTGAAAAATATGCTTTTGATAATTTAAATTTCCCTGCTGACCATCCAGCACGTCAATCTATGGATACATTCTGGCTAGATGGAACAGAAGACAAACTAGGAACAGAGCGTTTATGTTTAAGACCTCACTTAACAGGTGGATCAGTTAGATACTTATTAGAACATGGTGCTCCAGCAAGATTTGTATATCCAGGCAGAGTATACAGAAACGAAAATACTGATGCAAGACATGAAAGAGCATTCTTCCAATATGAAGCTCTTATTGTTGACAAAGATATTTCTTTTTCATCTGGAATGGTAATGATTCAAACGATTTTTGAGAAAGTATTTGGTAAAAAAATCAATGTGCGTATGAGAGAGGGATTTTTCCCATTCACTGAGCCAGGTTATGAGATAGATATGGAATGCCTGGTTTGTGGAGGAAAAGGATGTAGCGTATGTAACCACAATGGATGGATTGAAGTAATGCCAGGAGGTGTAATTCATCCTAATGTTCTTAAATCAGCTAATCTTGATCCAGAAGAATGGACTGGATTCTACATCAATATCGGATTAGACAGATTAGTTATGATGCGTTATGGAGTGGATGATGTAAGATTATTCCATAGTGCAGATTTAAGATTTTTAGAGCAATTTAAATAAGGAGGTAGACAAAATGAAAGTATCATTAAATTGGGTTAGAAAATATGTTGATTTACCAAAAGAAATAACAGATAAGCAAATAGCTTATGACTTAACATTAAGAACTGTTGAGGTAGAGTCAGTTGAGAATACTAGTGATAAATTTCACGATATAGTAGTAGGAAAAATATTAGAGGTGAAAAAACATCCTAATGCTGACACACTAAAAATATGTATGGTTGATATAGGCGAAAAAGAGCCAGTGCAAATTGTATGTGGTGGTTCAAATTTATATGTGGATGAATATGTTGTTATATCTAAACCAGGTGCTGAAGTATATTGGCATGGAGAACCAGATTTAGTTAAAATAAAGAAAACAAATATGCGTGGCGAATCATCTTATGGTATGATTTGTGGAGCAGAAGAAGTATATTTAGAGAATATTTTTCCAGCTAAAAATGAAACAGAAATAGTTGACTTAAAAGGTATTGAATGTAAACCAGGTCAAAATATAGCTGAATTGATATGCATGGATGATGTTGTACTTGAAATAGATAATAAATCATTAACAAACAGACCAGATTTATGGGGACATTATGGAATAGCAAGAGAGCTATCAGCAATTTATAATGTACCTTTAAAAGAATTACCAAGTATAGAAATTGATAAAAATCTTCCAAAATACAATGTTGAAATACAAGTACCTGAAAAATGTAATAGATATGCTGCAATTGAAATAGAAAATGTATATGATAAAGAATCTCCAATGTGGATGAAAGCAGCTTTAATAAATGCAGGTATGAGACCAATAAGTGCTATTGTAGATATTACAAACTATGTTATGATGGCTGTAGGTCAACCTTTACATGCTTTTGATAGGACACATGTAAATGGTGAAAAAATAATTGTTAGAAATGCTAAAAAAGATGAAGAATTATTACTTCTTGATAATAACACAATTAGCCTAACCGAAGATGATTTAGTAATATGTGATGACACAGATGCAATGGCATTAGCAGGAATACGTGGAGGTAAAAAAGATTCAATTCTTCCAGAAACAACAGGAGTTGTTGTTGAAGTAGCTAACTTCGTAGCTTCTACAATTAGAAAAACAGGTAAAAGATTTGATGAAAAAACAGATGCTTCTATAAGATATGAAAAGAATCTTGACACTGAAAGAGTTAGTCAAGGAATTTCATTAGCATTAATATTATTCAAAGAATTATTCCCTGAAAGTAAAGTAGTTGCATTTAATGATGTTTATCCAATAAAGACACAAAGAGAAAAAATAGATGTACCAGAAGAATTCCTTAATGTTAGATTAGGAAAAGTGCTACCTAGAGAAACAATTGAAACAGTATTAAAAAATCTTGGATATGATGTGGAATACAAAGATAAAATCTATCATGTTGTTGTTCCAATATGGCGTTCAACAGGTGATGTTTATTTAAAGGATGATGTAATGGGAGATATTGCTAGATTATTAAGCTTCGAAAGCTTTGAAGCAAAACCATTAACTATTAAATTTGAACATGCTGTTTTACAAAATAAAGTATTGTTAGAGCAGAGAATAAAACAGTATTTAGCACTTAGATGTGGATTTAACGAAATATTCACTTATCCTTGGATAGATGAAAAATATATAGATGCAGCAGGACTAGACAAAGAAAATGCAGTTAAGCTAGCTACACCTCCATCTCCAAGTGAAGCATATTTAAGAACTTCACTTATTCCAGGAATGTTGGAAGCAATTTCTAAAAACCTAAGATATTTTGATGAATTCAGACTATTTGAAGTTGCACAGGCATTTGAAAAAGGTGAATATCATGAATCATCAGAAGATGAGACATTACCAGTTCATAAAAAATTAGTAACAGCAGGTATTGTTGGAAAAGATGCTAGTAAACTATTTTATGAGTTAAAGGGCGTAATAGAAAATATGTCTGATTATTGCCATATGGAGAAAATTACTCTTAAATCAGGAGAAAAACCTTCTTGGGCAGATATAAATGTATATTTAGATATTATGCTAGATAACAAAGTAATAGGTAAGTTAGGACTATTATCAATAAGAACAATGAATGCAGCTAAAATTAAAAGAGCTAATGCCGCAGTTTTTGAGTTGGATGTTGATCAATTAGTACCTTATGCATCAAGAGAAAATAAATTTGTTCACATTCCGGTATTACCATTGATTGAAAAAGACTTATCAATATTAGTCGATGAAGCTGTAACTTGGGAAGAAATTTCTGGTTCGATTAAAGGAAAATTAAAAGATGTAAGATTTATTGAAGAATATAGAGGAAATCAAGTTCCAGAAGGTAAAAAATCAATAATGCTAAGAGTAGTAATTGATAATGGTACTACAAATATGACATCTGAAGAAATAAATACTAAAATGGAAAGTATATTAAAAACTCTTAACAAGAGATGTGGAGCGGTTTTAAGAGAAGAATAATATAACTAAAATGGAGAGAGTAAAGATGAATTTTATTTTTACTCTTTTCTCGAATTTTAATAAGGAAAATGATAAATGAAAGAAATATATATATTATTAATGCATACAGAAACCATACCATCTAAGATAGTGAAACTTTTTACTAGATATAAGTATAGTCATGTTGCAATTTCACTTGACAAAAGTTGTGAAGTGACATATAGTTTTGGAAGAAGAAAACTCAATTCTATACTAAATGGAGGATTCAATATTCTGCATAAAGATGGAGAGTTCTTTAAAAAGTTTAATAAGACAAAATGCAAAATTTATGAAGTTGATGTTACAGAAGAACAATACAAAAAAGTAGTAGACATTATAGAAAACATGATAAAGGAACAAGACAAGTATAAATATGATTTTGTCGGAATAATACCAAGATTTTTTGGAATCCCAATAACACTAGAAAACAGATATGTTTGTAGTTACTTCGTTGCAGAAGTTCTGGAAAAAGCAAATATACTTAAATTTAATAAACCTGTATGCTTAGTAAAACCAAAAGACTTTGAGAATATTAAAGGTTTCAAAGAAATATATAAAGGAAAGTATCTAAAATACTAATAAATGGAGAGAAAGAAATGGAAGATATAGTTTTTGTAACACATAATAAAGGAAAAATAGCGTCAGCAAAAGATCAATTAAAAGAAGTGAACTTTAAAGTGTTTGAATATGACTTAGAAGAACCAAGAAGTGATGATATAAAATATATATCTGAGTATAAGGTAAAAGAAGCTTACAAATTAGTAAATAAACCTTGCATTTCATTAGATTCTGGTTTTTGGATAGATGAGTTAAATGGATTTCCAAAAGCATTTGTTAATTTTGCATTAGATTCTATTGGAATAGATGGAATATTAAAGTTGATGGAAGGAAAAGAACATAGAAATTGCAGATTTACTGAATGTTTATCATACTATGATGGAAAAGAGTTACATCAATTTATGGGAAAACACGAAGGAATGTTAGCAGATAAAATTCAAGGAAAAGATACAGACAAAAAATGGTCGGATTTGTGGTACATATATAAACCTTTGGGTTATGACAAAACTTTAGCAGAAATGTCAGAAGAAGAAAGAAATAACAGAGAAAGAAATGGATCGGTAAATTCTATGGAAGAATTTGCTAAGTGGTACAAAAAAAGATAAAATTAACAGAGCGAAAAGCTCTGTTAATTTTATTTTAATAAAGGTGTTTTACTACTAGCAACATATTTTTTATGTTTCTTAGGATATGGTTTCATTTCCTCAGTTCTAAATAACAAATAATCAACACTGGTCTTGTAAAAATCGGCTAATTGAGATAATACTTCTAAAGGAACACTACGTTTATTAATCTCATAATAAGAATAGGCAACCTGAGAAATATTAAGAATTTTACTTATATCTTTTTGAGTAAGATCATTATCTTCTCTTAAATCTTTAATACGAGTCTGCATATTCTAAATTTCCTTTCTAAAATACTTATAAAAAATTATAAAATAAAACATAATGTTGTATATCGATATAAAACACATTGTTATATATGAAAAAATAGTAGAATCTATAATAAAATAATGATGAGATATTCTTTAAAAGCAATACATTGCAAAAGTAGTGCAAATATGATATTCTATATAATAGATTAAAGAATGTGAGGACACTAAAATGAAAGAGAAAACTTTTAAAGATTTAGGACTGGATGAAGGAGATAAATATTTGAAAAAGATAGCATCTGAGTTTGATTTAGGAGAATTAGATAATCTATTATCAGGAAAAGAAGATCAAACAGAATTAGAAAAAAAGATGAAAGATATAAAAGACAAAATATAAGAGGTAAAGATGAATAAAAGTTCAGTAGTAAAAAATGAAAAATATGTTGTTGACATTATAGATAATGGCTTTGAAGGAGAAGGAATAGCTAAAATAGACGGACTTACTGTATTTGTACCGGGTAGCATAAAAGGCGAAAAATGTGAAATTTTAATTGTCAAAGTTTTAGCTTCACATGCATATGGAAAAATAGTGAATATAATAGAAAAATCAGAGAATAGAAAAGAGAGCGATTGTGCTACATATAAAAGATGTGGAGGTTGCTCTTTAAGACATATGACATATGAACACACACTAAAACTAAAAAGGCAAGTAGTTCAGAATTTGGTAAATAAAGGGTTAAAAAAGAAAGTTGGAGTATTAGAAACAATAGGGATGGAAAATCCATATAATTACAGAAACAAAGCGCAATATCCTGTGGGACTAAATTCAGATAGACAACCAGAAGTAGGTGTATTTGCACAAAGAACTCATACTATAATACCAATACAAAAATGTTTAATTCAGACAGAAATATCACAGAAAATAGCAAAAACAATTATAGACTTTGTAAAAGAAAAAAATATACAAGTATATAATGAAGAAAATCAAAAAGGTTTATTAAGGCATATTGTAATAAAAGTTGGAAAATACACAAATCAAGTAATGTGCATTTTAGTATTAAATGATTCAAAATTTGATCAAGAACAAGAACTTGTAAAATTACTATGCGAAAAATATCCAGAGATAAAGACAATAGTAAAGAATATAAATAATAAAAATACTAATGTAATTTTAGGACAAGAAAATATAAACTTATATGGAAATGGTTATATTGAGGATAAACTAGGAGAATATATTTTTAAAATATCTCCAATGTCATTTTATCAAGTAAATCCTGTTCAAGCAGAGATATTGTACACAACAGCAATAAATCAGGCAAACTTAGATAAAAATGATATATTATTTGATTTATATTGTGGAATAGGAACAATAGGAATTTTTGCATCAAAATATGTAAATAAAGTATATGGAATAGAGATAGTTCAACAAGCAATCGAAGATGCAAAAGAAAATGCAAAAATAAATGATGTAAAGAACATTGAGTTTATATGTGGTGATGTGGAAGTTACATTTGATGAATTAATAAACAAAGAAAAAATAGTTCCAACTGCTATAATAGTAGACCCACCAAGAAAAGGATTAGACAATAAGACAGTTGAGAACATAGCAAAAATCCAACCAGCAAAACTAGTATACATAAGTTGCAATCCAGCCACTATGGTAAGAGATTTAGCAAAATTAGAAAATATATATAATATAAAAGCTATACAACCAGTAGATATGTTCCCTTGGACAAATGGAGTAGAGAGTATAACAATACTAGAGCTAAAGACGGAGTAAAAAATGAAATTAGAAGATTTGAGAATTGAATATGATAAACTACAACAGAAGTACGGTGCAAAGGAACTAGATTCTATATATAATGGTGGATGTGAAGAAAATCCGGATATATGTTTTGTATTCATGAATCCAACCGGAAGAAATATTGCGTCATCAAAAGAATGGAAAGGCTTAAAATCACCTTGGATAGGAACAAAGAATATATGGAACTTGTTTTATAAATTGGGATTAACAGACGAAACAATATTTAACCAAATAAGAAATATTAAAGGTAAAGACTGGACGGAAGATTTTGCAAATGAGGTATATAATGATGTTATAAAACACAAATATTTTATAACTAATCTTGGAAAATGTACACAGGTGGATGCAAGAGAATTGCCGGATAGTGTTTATCAAAAATATTTGAATTTATTAGAGAAAGAAATAGAAATAATAAATCCCAAAGTAGTAATTCTCTTTGGAAACCAAGTAAGTTCAATAGTTTTGAATGAGAAAATTTCGGTTTCACAATGTAGAAAGAAAGTATTTGAAAAAGAGATAAACTCTAAGAAATATAAATTTTATCCAGTATATTATCCTGTAGGAAATGGTAGCTTTAATGTAGATAAATCAATAGAAGATATAAATTGGATAATGGAAAAAGAACTACAATAGGAGTATGGTTGACATAAATATAATGTAATGGTATAATAAAACCATTCTAAATGTAGGAGGGATTGCTATGCTAGAAAGAATACGGGAATTCTCGTACTGGTTGGGCATAAATCCGCTTTGGATTTACATTCTCATCGGTCTGACTTTGCTACTATTTGTAGTAAAGTGCAAGTATCCGTGGGCTCCAAAGTGGAAATCCATTACTACTAAAGACAAGGATGGCAATATCGTCACCAAATATTACCGTCTAGATGATAAAATTTTATAAACCGGGTGAAAGTGGTAGAGAAATCTACCACTTTTAATTTTTTTATGATATAATGTTAAATATAAAATTACTTAATAAGAAGGAAGTATAAAGATGAATAAAATAATCCCGGAAAAGTTAAATAAAAGTGACGAAATACGAGTTATTGCTCCATCACGTAGTATGTGCGTATTAAATGAAGAGATAATACAAGTTGCTCAAAACAAGTTAGAAAGAATGGGTTTTAAAATAACCTTTGGCGAAAACGTTTTAAAATCTGTAGGAGAAGACTATAAATGTGCAACAATAGAAGAACGAGTTGAAGATTTGCATGAAGCATTTAAAGATAAAAATGTAAAAGCAATTTTAACAGTAATAGGTGGTTACAATGTAAACCAAATATTAGATTATATCGATTATAATTTAATAAAAGAAAATCCCAAAATTTTATGTGGATTTTCTGATATTACAGCACTTACAAATGCAATTTATGCCAAAACCGGAATGATAACATATTCAGGACCACACTTTTCGAGCTTCGGAATGAAAAAAGGGCTTGAATACACAGAAGAGTATTTTGTCAAAATGCTTGTACAGGGCGGACGAGTAGAAATAAAAAGCTCAGAAGAATGGAGTAATGATAGCTGGTTTAAAAATCAAGATGAGAGAATATTTATACCAAATGAAGGAATGAAAATTGTAAATAAAGGAAAAGCAGAAGGTAGAATTGTAGGTGGAAATCTATGTACATTAAATCTACTACAAGGAACGGAATATATGCCTGAGTTAGAAGACAGCATATTATTTATAGAAGATGATGGACTAGTTGACAAAAATTTTAATAAAGAATTTGATAGAAATTTACAATCTTTATTACACTGTGCTAGAAACAAGCGAATTAAAGGAATTGTAGTAGGAAGAGCGGAAAAGAATTGCAATATGAATAATGAAAAATGGATAAATATATTCAAAAATAAAAAAGAAGTATATAATATACCTATTGTGATAAATGCGGATTTTGGACATACAACACCAACTTTTACGTTTCCAATAGGAGGGTATGCAACAATAGAGTTGGATAAAGATGCAAAAATTGAAATTGAAGATTAATAAAAAAGAAAGGGAGATTATTATATATAAATGGGAGGAAATAAAATGAAGATTATATTAGCATCAGCTTCACCTAGAAGAAAAGAATTATTAGGATATATAACAAAAGATTTTGAAGTAATGGTTAGTAATGCAGATGAAAGTTTCCAAGAAGGTTTAACAATACAGGAACAATCAAAAAGAATAGCGTATTTAAAAGCAAAAAGTGTATTTGACAATACTACAGGAGACAGAATAGTGATAGGTTCTGACACTTTAGTGCTAAAAAATGGTGAACATTTTGGAAAGCCAAAGAGTGAGCAAGAAGCTTTTGAAATGATTTCGAGATTACAAAATGATGTTCACGAGGTTATTACAAGTTTGTGTGTAATAATAGAAAAAGATGGAAAACAAAAGGAATATACTGATTATGATATAACAAAAGTATATCTATCAGAAATAACTCCATCAGAGATCAAAGAATGGATTGATAGTGGAGAGGCTATGGACAAAGCAGGAGCGTATGCAATTCAGGGACAGTTTTCTAAATTTATTACTAAGTTTGAAGGAAACTATAATTCAGTTGTTGGCTTACCAGTACAAGAATTATATCAAATTATAAAAGGTTACTTGGATTAAAAATTTATAAAATAAGGAGAGTTATAATATGAATAAAATAATAGTAGAAGTAGGATCAACCTGTACAAAGATTGATAAATACAATGGAGAAATTATAGAAAAATTACCAGGAAAAACTATTCAATTTAAGAAACATTATACAGAAGACAAAAAACTAAGAGAAGAAGATGTTAAAGAATTAATAAATGAAATCAATAAACTAAAAAATGTTAGCGATGATATATATGTATGTGGAACAAGTATATTTAGAACTTTAGAAAATGAAGAAAGGACTATGTTCTTGAATAGATTTAAGAATGAAACAGGAATAGAATTTAATATAATTACTCAAGAAATGGAAAATGAACTAACTGTATATGGGGCAACTAGATTTGTAAAAGAAAAAGTATGCGTATTCATTGGTGGTGGAGGTTCAACAGAAATATCTATATATGATGATGGAATAAAAGAAAGTGTTAATACAAAGATTGGTGTTATTGATGTAATGAATCAATTTAAAGACTTAGCAAATGATATAGCAACAACAAAGATAGAGGATGTGGAACAATATCTAAAAGATAAACTAAATTTGCCAAAAGAAAAGTGTGATATATTAATTTTGTCAGGTGGTGGACACGAAAAGTTTGCAAGATTATCTGGAATCAAATATGAAGATAACACATTATACAAAGATCCAGCAGCTCCAATAATGATGGACATAGAACTAAGAAAAAAAGAATCAGAAAGATATTTTAAAGAGATATCCTTAGATGAGATAAGAAATAGAGTAGATGATCCAGATTGGTGGTATGCTACAAGAGCAATGTGTGCATTTGTATTAGTAGTTGCTGAAGCCATAGGTGCTAAATATATAATACCAACAGATATTGCTATGGTATATGGAATTATAGAACGTAATAAGGAGTAAAAATGAAAGTATTATTTGCAACAACTAATCCAGCAAAGGTAAAAAAATATAAAGCCGAATTAGAAAAAAGAGGAATAGAACTAATTACCTTAAAGGACATAGATGTAAAATTAAATGTAGTTGAAAGCGGAAAGAATGCATTAGAAAATGCGTATATAAAGGCAAAAACATACTATGATGTATTAAAAATGCCAACGATAGGAATGGACAATAATTTGTTTATAGAAGAATTGCCAGAAGAAAAACAACCAGGCACTTATGTTAGAAGAGTAAATGGCAAAGAACTAAATGACGAAGAAATGATAGAGCATTATACGCAATTAGTGCGAGAAAACGGTGGAAAACTTACTGTTAAATGGGTGTATGGAATGGTGGTATGCACTGAAAGAGGAACAAGTCAGTATACTTGGCACAAAGACCATTTCTACTTTGTTGACAAGCCTTGTCAAACAAGGAATCCTGGATATCCACTAGATTCTATAAGTATTGTACCAGAATTTAATAGATATTTGGCAGAACTAACGTCAGAAGATAAAATTGAATATAAAAAGAAGGATAACATAGATGCAGTTGTGAACTTCATAGTAAGTAGTGTTAATAAAGAATAAATTTTATAAAAATAGTAGTCAAAATATAATTAATATAGTATAATAAAAAAGATTTTAACAAGCCACAAGAAAAGAGGAAAAAATGAAAAAATATTATTTTACATCAGAAAGTGTTACAGAAGGACATCCAGATAAGATATGTGATAACATTTCTGATACAATTCTAGACGAATGTCTAAGACAAGATGAAAATTCTAGGGTAGCAATAGAAACTTTTGCTTCTAGCAACACGATTACAATTGCAGGTCAAATAACTTCTACTGCCAGAATTAAGTTAGGAGAAATAGTTAGAGAAAAACTAAAAGAAATAGGATATGACAATGCTCAAACAGACATTGATTATAGAACTTGTAACATTAATGCAGACATAACAAAACAAAGTGCAGATATAGCACTTGGAGTTGATGTCGGAGGAGCAGGAGACCAAGGAATAATGTTTGGCTATGCTTGTGATGAAACACCAAATTATATGCCTTTTGCAATAGATATGGCACATAAATTAGCAAAAAGATTAACACAAGTTAGAAAAGAAGGAATAGTAAACTTCTTAAGACCAGATGGAAAAACGCAAGTAACTGTTGAATATGAGGATGACAAACCAAAAAGAATAGAAACAATACTAATATCAACACAACACTTAGAAACGGCAACACTTGAAGAAGTAAGACAAGCTGTTATAGAGAATGTAATTAAAAAAGTTGTTCCAGAGAATATGATGGATGAAAATACAAAAATATATGTAAATCCAACAGGAAGATTTGTAATAGGTGGACCTTTAGGGGATACTGGACTTACAGGAAGAAAGATAATTGTAGACACATATGGTGGATATGCAAGACATGGTGGAGGAGCTTTTTCTGGAAAAGATGCAAGCAAAGTAGATAGATCAGCAGCTTATATGCTTAGACATATTGCAAAAAACTTAGTTGCAAATGGTTATGCAAAAAAATGCGAAATACAAGTATCTTATGCAATAGGAATGAAAGAACCTCTTTCAATATGCGTAAATACATTCGGGACAAGTGAAAAATCTGAAGAAGAATTAGTAGAACTAATAAGAAATAAATTTGATTTAACACCAGATGGAATAATAAAATATTTACATTTAAAAGAGCCTATATTTGAAAAGACCACAAACTATGGTCACTTTGGTAAAGACGATTTACCTTGGGAGAAAATAATAAAAATATAAGAGGTATTGAATATGTATCAAATTATTGATGGTAAAGCACTTGCTAAAAAAATAAGAGAAAATCTAAAACAAGAAAATGATAAACTAAAAGCAAAAGGAATAGTATCAAGACTTGCAGTAATATTGGTTGGGGACGATAGTGCTTCAAAAATATATGTAAGAAACAAAAGCAAAGCCTGCCAAGATGTAGGCGTAGAATATGAGGAAATTCTGTTAGACTCAAATACAACAATGGAAAAATTGCTAAATGTAATAGATGACTTAAACAATAGAAAAGATATAAATGGTATATTATTACAAAGTCCAATACCAAGAGGGTTAGATATAAAGAAGGCATTTGAAAGAATAGATTATAGAAAAGATGTGGATGGATTTAATCCTGTAAATGTAGGAAAGCTAATGATTGGACAAGACTGTTTTATATCTTGTACACCTTATGGAATAATAAAAATGCTAGAAGAATATAACATACCGATAGAGGGTAAACACGCAGTAGTAATAGGTAGAAGTAATATTGTTGGAAAACCACTTTCACAATGTTTATTAAATAAGAATGCAACAATAACAACTTGCCACTCTAAAACAGAAAATCTAAAAGAAATAACAAAAACAGCAGATATATTAATTAGTGCTGTTGGAAGAGTGAATATGGTAACAGCTGATATGGTAAAAGAAGGGGCAACTGTAATTGATGTTGGAATGAACAGAAATGAAGAAGGCAAATTGGTAGGAGATGTTGATTTTGAAAATGTAAAAGAGAAAGCATCATATATAACACCAGTTCCTGGTGGAGTCGGACCAATGACAATAGCAATGCTTATGAATAATGTTATAAAAGCAACAAAAAATCAAAATGGTATAATATAATTCAATAAATTGAATAAAAATGATATGGGGAATATGGAGCAATATGATTGCTTATATTCTCCTTGTTTTCTTAGACTTATAAAGAAAGGAAAGATAATTTGAAAAACATAGAACAAAATAAATATTATATTTGGCTGTCAAGTATAGATAAGCTTTCAACAAGAGAAAAAATTAAATTACTAGATAAATATAAAGATCCTGCAATTTTATTTAATAAAACTAAAAAAGACTTAGAGGAAGAATTATTAGATTACTTTGAAAATGTAAATAAGATAATAAAAGCAATAACGAATTTATACTATAAAATAAGATTAGAAATAAATATTAAAAATATCCAAAAATACAAATTAGAAGTTATATCTTGTAATGATAAAGAATATCCAAAACAGTTAAAATATGTTAGTGATTATCCAGTATGCTTATATTGTAAAGGAAATATAGGTTTATTAAGTGAGAAAAAGAAAATTGCAATAATAGGGTGCAGAGATTACAGCAAATATGGCGAAAAAATAGCAAAAGAATTTGCATATAAATTAGCACAAGAAAATATTGTTATAGTAAGTGGAGGTGCTAGAGGAATAGACTCATTTGCACATCAAGGAACTCTTAATACGGATAAAGGTACAATAGTGGTATTGGGAAATGGTATAGACTACATATACCCACCAGAAAACAAAAACCTAGAAAAACAAATATTACAAAACAATGGATTAATAATATCTGAATATATAATTGGAACAAAACCAAGCAAATATACATTTCCAGCGAGAAATAGAATTATAAGTGGCATATCAGATGGAGTGTTAGTAATAGAGGCTAAAGAAAAAAGTGGAACATTAATAACTGTAGATTTTGCCCTAGAACAAGGAAAAAATATATATGCAATCCCTGGAAATATAGATAGCTCAAATACCAAAGGAACTAATGAACTAATTAAACAAGGAGCTAAATTAGTTACAACACCAGAAGATATATTAGAAGATTTTTAAAAATTATTTAGAGAAATATATAAAATAAAAGAATTTTATAAAAAAGATTTTACTTTTATTTAAATATGTAATATAATAGTGGCATATATTGAAATAATTATAAGGAGGATTATTTTCATGGGAAAATCCGCAGGAAAAAACGGTAATAAAAAAACTAACGCAAAAATTAACAAAAAAGAAAATAAAAATAATGAAGAAAAATCAAAAAAGAAGGGATTCTGGAAAAGGCATAAAATATTAGCTAGAATTTTAAAGATAATAATTATTCTTTGTTTACTATTGTTTGTGGTAGGTGCAGGAATAATTATAGCGATATTTAATAGTGATCAGTGGAATATGACAGAAAAAGATTTGACATACGATAACATCAATACCGTTATGTATGATTCGGATGGAAATGAAATAGCTAATATGGCCGGCGCAGAGAGAAGAAAAGTTGTTCCACTAAGTGAAATACCAAAATATCTTCAAGATGCATATATATCAATTGAGGACGAAAGATTTGAAAAACACAAAGGTGTAGATCTAAAAAGAACCTTAGCAGTTACTGTAAAATACATATTACACAAAGGAAATTCTTCATCTGGTGGAGGAAGTACAATTACCCAACAAACAGTAAAGAACTTTTTGAATGACAAAGACGATTCTGGATTAGGCGGAATAAAAAGAAAAATCAGAGAAATGTCTAGAGCGATTAAGCTAGAAAAACAATTATCTAAGAGTCAAATATTAGAGCTATATCTAAACTTGATATTTGTTGGAGGCCCTGGAATACACGGAGTAGAACTTGGTTCACAGTACTACTTTAATAAATCTGTAAAGGACTTAGATTTAGCGGAATGTGCTTTCTTAGCAGGAATAAATAATGCACCAAATAGCTATAATCCTTTTGATGAAAAAGATAATTCTGACTTAATAAAAAGAAGAACAAAAACAGTTCTTGCAAAGATGAAAGAATTAGGAAAAATTACAGAAGAAGAATATAATACTGCAAAAGATGAAGTTGAGGCAGGCTTAAAATTTGAACAAGGTCAAACAACAACAAATGTATCAATGTCATACCTTGCAAGAGCAGCATTCAACCAAGTTGTAAAAGACTATGCTAAAGAAAAGGAAATAGATGAAAAAACAGCAGCATCACTTATAGAAGGAAAAGGATATAAAATATACACTACACAAAATTCTGGCATACAAGCAAACCTAGAAGAAGTATATAGAAGTGGAGATTATGTATATCCAGGAAATAAGAAAGACTCAGAAGGAAATCTAATAAATGAACATACTCAATCAGCAATGGTTGTTATAGATCATAAAACAGGGTATGTTGTTGGTTGCATGGGTGGACTAGGAGATGATGTCGATTCAAATGGACTAAACAGGGCAACACAATCTGCAAGACAACCAGGATCATCAATGAAACCAATAGCTTCTATTGCACCAGCATTAGAAGCAGGAATAATAAATGCAGCAACAATATATGATGAGTCATCTACAAGCTTTGGAAATTATCATCCAACAAATTCAAGAGCAGGATTAATTACTGTAAGAAAGGCAATAGAAATATCTGCAAATACAACAGAATGTAAAATAATGTCTGAACTTGGACCAAGAAACTCAATAGACTTTTTAAGAAAAATGGGAATAACTACTTTAGTTACTGCTGATGAAGATGCAGAACATAACGATGAAAACTTACCAATGGTACTTGGAGGACTAACAATAGGAATTTCACCATTAGAAATGGCAGGAGCATATGCAACAATAGCAAATGATGGAGTTTATATAACACCAACTTTCTATACAAAAGTTGAAGATTCTTCTGGAAATGTAATATTAGAAGCTAAACAAGAAAAGACAAGAGTTATGTCAGAGGCAAATGCTTTTATAGAAAAATCAATACTAACAGGTCCAGTAATAGGAGCAGGTGGTACAGCTGGTAGATGCAAAATACCAAATCAAGAAACAGCAGGAAAAACAGGAACAACAACATCGAATGTAGACAGATGGTTCTGTGGATTTACATCATATTATACAGCGGCTACTTGGTATGGCTATGATAAAAATCAGGAACGTTTAACAGGCTCTGCAAATGCAACAAATAGGTCTTGTCAATTATGGGCATCCGTAATGAAGAAAATCCACGAAGATTTACCAGCTTCAAGCTTTACAAAACCAAGTGGTGTAGTTTCTGCAAGAGTATGTCTTCAATCAGGAAAAGTAGCAACAGATGCATGTAGTGAAACTTATACAGAATACTTTGTAAAGGGAACAATACCATCTGATTGTGAAGGACATACAAAGCTAACAATATGCACAGATACCGGAAAAATAGCAACTGAATATTGTCCAAATAAAGAAGAAAAAAGCTATACTAAAAAACCGGAAAAAGAAGAATCAACATTGTGGAGTACAGACGAAGGCGATAAATATGATGTACCAACAGAAACTTGCGATGTTCATACAGTAAAAACAGTTAAAATGCCAAATGTTGTTGGTAAAAGCAAAGATGAAGCTATGAAAATATTAAAAGACTTAGGATTGAAAGTAACAATAGAAACTAAAACATCTAAGAAACAAGACGGAGAAGTTCTAGAACAAAGTAAATCAGAAGGAACAGTTCTTAAGGCAGGAGATTCAGTTACAATAACAGTAAGCAAAAAATCGAGCGGAACTAACGAAAATGAAGTTCCGGAAAATGTTATAGAACCTGAGGAACCAGAGAAGGAAAATACAGAAGTGAATAATGAGGCTTAAAGGAGAAGATTAATGGAATTGACTTTTTATAATACTCTTACAAAAGAAAAAGAGAAATTTATTCCAATAGAAGAAAATAAAGTAAGAATGTATAGTTGTGGACCTACAGTCTACGGCTATGCACATATTGGAAATTTTAGAACCTATGTGTTTGTTGATACTCTAAGAAGAGTGATAAAGTACAATGGCTTTGAGTTGAAACATGTAATGAATATAACAGATGTAGGACATTTAGAGTCTGATGCAGATGAAGGCGAAGATAAGATGGAAAAAGCTGCAAGAAAGGAAAATAGAGATCCTTACGAGATAGCAAAATTTTATACAGATGCTTTCTTAAAAGATATGGATAGATTAAATATTCAAAGACCAGAAATTATTACAAAAGCAACAGACAATATAGAACAGATGATAGAATATGTACAAGAAATAATAAAAAATGGTTATGCTTATGAAACAAGTAAAGGCATATACTTTGATATATCAAAATTAGATAAATATCCAGTATTATCAAATAGATGCTTAGAAGATCAAATAGCTGGAGCAAGAGTTGATGTTGATCCAGAGAAGAAAAATCCATATGACTTCGCATTATGGATTAAAGCACCAGAAAACCATATAATGAAATGGGAGAGCCCTTGGGGACTTTCATATCCAGGCTGGCATCTAGAATGTTCTACAATGGGAAGAAGATTTTTAGGAGAAGTATTTGACATTCATACAGGAGGAGTAGATCATATTCCTACACATCACGAAAATGAAATAGCCCAAGCAAAAGGTGCAACTGGTAAAATACCCGCAAAAATATGGATGCACTGCGAACATTTACTAGTTGACAACGGAAAAATGTCAAAGAGCTTAGGAAACACATACACAATATCACAATTACAAGAGAAAGGTATAGCACCACTAGCATTCAGACTATTCTGCTTTACATCGCATTATAGAAATAAATTGAACTTTACTTTTGATGGAGCTTATGGTGCGCAAAAAGCATTAGAGAGATTATATGATGGTTATGTAAAAAACAAAAATGGAACTGACATAGTGGAAGAAAGTGTAATAAAAGAATATAAAGAAAAATTCGATAACTTTGTAAATGATGATATAAACATTCCAGGTGCTATGAGTGTAGTTTGGGATGTTGTTAGAAATACTAAAAAATCAAGACAATTTAGTGAATTATTATTAGAATTTGATAAGGTTTTGGGATTAGATATTATAAATTCTGAAAAGTATCTAGAAGAATTTAAGAATAGCCAAGCAGAAGAGTTACCAGAAGAAATCAAGGAATTGGTAGAACAAAGAAAACAAGCACGAGCTAATAAAGATTGGAGTAAATCTGACGAACTAAGAGATTTGATAATTAGCAAGGGCTACAGCATAAAAGATACCAAAGATGGAATAATAGTAAAAAAAGAATTATAATAAATTTTTTGAGGAGAACTGTAATGGAGACAAACAGCAAAAAAATAAAAAAAGAGGGATTTTTTAAAGTATTTATAAAGAGTATAAAAGACTTTGATAAATATGAAGATTTTGCATTAGATAGTATAGGAAAAACGACTGTTTATTTGTTTAAATTGATTGCAATATTTACAGTTATTGTATCTATTTTAACAACCTACAGGTTCTCCAAAGCTTTAAATAAGATAGAAGAATATTACAACGACAATATTTCGCAATTATCTTACAAAGATGGAATACTAGAAGTAAACAACAATCAAAAACTAGAAACAAATATAGAAGAAGTTTACCAAAATGTAACAATAGATACTTCTGAACTAACAGATGAACAAATAGAACAGTATAAAAAAGAATTACAAGATAAAAGCAATGGATTTTTATTATTAAGAGATAAGATCTTGTATAAAAATGAAATGATAAATGGAATAACAGAAAGAACTTATAAGGATATTTTGGAAAAAAATAATATACAAACTATGGACAAGCAAACAATATCAGATATTATAAACAATAGCAAAACTAGAATATATACTATTATATTTATTACTACATTGATATATATGATAGCAATATACTTTGTTAGTGTTCTACTGGATGCATTAGCATTAGGAGTACTAGGTTTTGTATTAGCTAGATGTGTAAGAATGAAACTAAGATATGGAGCAGCTTTTAATATAGCAGTTCATTCTTTAACACTTCCAATTGTACTAAATGCAATATATGCAATAATAAAAGAATTTACAGGTTGTACAGTAAGATATTTTCAAACAATGTACACAGCAATAGCTTGTATCTATGTAGTTACTTCAATACTTATAATCAGATCAGACTATATTAAAAGACAAAATGAAGTAGAAAAAATAAAATCAGTTCAAGAAAAGGTAAGAGAAGAATTAGAACAACAAAGACAAAAAGAAGAAGACGAAGAAACTAAGAGAAAAGAAGAGAAAGAAAAAGAAGATCAAAAAAATAAAGAAAAAAAGCAGAAAAAAGATAAAGATGAAAAAGATATTCCAGATATAGATGGTAAACCAGAGGGAAGTAATGTTTAAGAAAGGAGTAACTAGAGTTGAGTAAAAAGAATGATAATAGCAAGAATAAAAACCAAAATGATAGCAAAGACAAAAACAAGAAAATACTCTTATATATTTTAATAGCAATATTATCTGTAATACTAGTTGCATCAATAATTTATGGAGTGATTAAAGATAATAAAGACAAAGATACAATAAAAGAAAATGAAATAGCTTATACAGACCTGGTAAAACAAATAGACGAAGGAAATGTAGAAAAAGTAAGAATGACAGTTGGAAGTACATCTGTCAAGGTAAATTTAAAAGGAGAGGAAAAGCCCAAAACGGCAATAATTCCAAGCACTCAGGCTTTTGTTGAACTTGTACAAAATAAAAAACTAGAAGGTAATGAAATAGAATTAGTACAAGTAAAGCCAAACTTCTTGCTTACATTAGGAGATAAAATATTTGCTATACTACCAACTGTACTAATGGCAGTATTGTTTATATTGTTAATAAAAATGCAAGGGTTAGAAGGAAAAGGTAAATTCTATGATGCAACAGAAGAAGATGTAAAAACAACCTTTGATGATGTAGCAGGACTAGATGAAGAAAAGCAGGAAATGATAGAAATAGTTAGCTTTCTAAAGAATCCAGATGAATTTTACAAGATGGGTGCAAAAATTCCGAAAGGAGTATTGCTATGTGGAAAGCCAGGAACAGGAAAAACATTGATAGCAAAAGCAATAGCAGGAGAAGCTAATGTTCCATTTATAACAATGAATGGTTCTGAATTTACAGAAATGTTTGCAGGATTAGGTGCTTCAAGAGTAAGAAAATTATTTGAAAAAGCAAAGAAAGTTTCACCAGCAATAATATTTATAGACGAAATAGACGCTGTTGGATCTAAGAGATCAGAAGGTGGAAGTGCGGCTGACATAGATAATAACCAAACACTAAATCAATTATTAGTTGAAATGGATGGTTTTGATTCTGACCACACTGTAATAGTATTAGCTGCAACAAATAGACCAGAAATGCTAGACCAAGCATTGTTAAGACCTGGAAGATTTGACAGACAAATAACAATTGCACTTCCAGATATGAATGGAAGAGAAGCAATCTTAAAAATACATGCAAAAGACAAAAAACTAGCTCCTGATGTAGATTTAAGAGCAATAGCAGGAGATACTGCAGGATTTACAGGAGCAGAGCTTGCTAACATATTAAATGAAGCTGCAATAATTGCGACAATAAACAAAGAGAAAGCAATAACAAATAAAGATATAGATGATGCACTAAAAAAAATAACTGTCGGAGTGGAAAAACATAGCAGAATAATGTCTGATAAAGACAAGAGAATAACTGCATATCACGAAGCTGGACATGCGATAGTAAGCAGATTCTTAGAAACGCAAAAGGATATAAAGGAAGTATCTATAATTCCAAGAGGAGTTGCTGGTGGATACACAATGTATAAAACCAGCGAGGATAAATATTATATATCTAAGACAGAAATGTTAGAAAAGATGATTGCATTATTAGGTGGAAGAGCAGCTGAGAAGATAATCCTAAACGATATTTCTACAGGGGCAAGCAATGACCTAGAAGTAGCTACAAATGTAGCAAAAGATATGATTATAGTATATGGAATGAGTGATAAATTAGGACCTATTAGCATAAATGTAGAAAGAGATCCATATCAAATGCAGTTATATGGAAACAATATGGAAAATGAAATAGGACAAGAAGTTAGATCAATGGTTGATAATGCTTATATAAAGGCCCAAACTATTCTATTAGAACATATGGATAAACTACATGAATTAGCAAACTTATTAATTCAAAAAGAAGTTATATCAGCAGAAGAATTTAATAAATTATTTGAATAAAATATTAATTAAAACTCCCAAGAACCTACTTGGGAGTTTATTAACTTTATTTTACAATTGATTGATTCAGAAGATGTGGTTGAGAAGAATTATAGGAATGTATAACCAGACTTTACTTTTGATTCAACTTCGACATTAAAAGTGCTATTTTGGTAATTGTCTAGCCAATTATAACTATTCCAATCTTGTAGAGTAACAAAGTATTTTACAGCATATTTTCCAAAGCCATCTATATCAGCATTGTATTCTTTAGCAGTTTTATATAAATATTCAGAAATAACTTTTTGAATATAATTATTACAAGCTTCTTCTATAAGGTCAATGTGCTCGGGAGTAAAGTAATTTGCTTTGTCAAGTGCAGCATCTTCTGTTGTAGAAATGATTTTTATTTTTAATTTTATCTTAGAAGAAATATAAGGTGTACCGTTTACAAATTTGACACTATTTTTAGTCTTGTGAGCTAGCCTAACATTAACATCTAAATTTTCGGAATCTCCAATTGGATTTGGAATACTGATATTACAAGATTTCAAATCATTAGAGATAATCAGATGGCAAATAGATTCCAGACCAGTAAGTTCACCTACGAGAGTATCATATCTAAAAACTGCAAGTCCCATATTCTCGAGATTACCAGAAGAACTTATAGGGGATTCACCAGCTTTATAAGAACTGTCTTTATTTGTTAAATCTGTAGAACTTTTATTACTAGAACTTTCGCCAACAGATGAATTAGTTATATCACCAGTATTAATAGAACCAAGGATTGCAACAGGTTGCATAAAATGATCTACTTGGTTAGAAAAGAAATTGAGCAAAGAAATATTTTGAGTATAGCCAGTATATTCACTTGAAGCTGATGCAACATCATAATATCTAGAAGAAAGAGATTCAAGTAAAGGGCTAGAATGTTCCAAGAAATCTTTTGCAGAACATTTACTAACAACAATGTTAGCTTGAGAACTTACCTCAACACTATTTAATAAAGTATATAAATATGTTGCCACCCCTTTAGACGCCACTTCTTCAGAAAAAACAATAACTTTACAATGTCCCATATTAAGTTTTTTACTAATATAACTATTAAATAAGTTTATACCAGATTCTATGGAAGAACACTCTATCGAATTTACGACATTATTAGAAGATTGACTTGAGCTACCAGACTTTTCAGAGCTTCCACCAGGCTTAGCAAGTTGCACACTAAGTTCAATATTATTATTCTTACCCACATCAATTCCTAAGGCTAGAACATAAGAAAGTTTATCAATATTATTTGTACTATAAATACCAGAAAAAGCAATAGCAAACACGGCAATTATAACACATATAATAAATATAGTTCTAAAACTTTTTAAAATCTTCATATTTAAAACTCCTATTCTTTAAGAACATCATAATCGTTTTTGTGAACTCTTTTATATTTTACATTTGCAAAAATTAATATAAGAGGTAGTAATATAAAAAGCAAAGGACCAGAAATATATTTATAAGCAAAAAGCCACCAATCACGAGCTTGCATAATACTTTGTGGAATCAAGCTTGTAAAGAAAAGCAAAATTCCAATAGGTATTATCAAAGGTTTTACATGTCTTACCTTTAATAGTTTTTTTACAATGTGCAAAAGAAACATACAAGCAACATTTAAATAAGACATAATCGAAATAATCCAAGTAAACACAAATATAGATTCCGGATGTTGCACATACTTTCCGAATTCATTATTAGAAAGCAATAAATATAAAGGTGTTATCTTTCTAATTTTCGTACTAAAAGAAAACGGAAGTAGTAAAGTTACAATAGAAAGAATAAGTAGAAGTCCGGCAATAACAGTTGAAATAATACTAATCTTCTTGAAATCTGTCTTATTCTCCAACATAGGAGGCATTAAATACAGAATAATTAATCCATTAAATGCAAAAATATCAGAAAGTCCAACAACAAAAGTTTGATAAGCTCCATAACCGAGTATAGGAAAAATTCTTTGTATAGTAATAGAAGGAAAGACAAATATGCAAACCAATATAATTCCAGCAATAATAGAAAAACATAGCAATACATTAGAATTTATTATACTTTTAGAACCAACCAAGTTAGCAACAATACATACGACAATAAAAAACGCAAGAATATACGTAATTGGTACATCAGGAAAATATAAAATTCTCAAAATTTCGGAGAAATCTCTTAAAAGTGTGAAAATGAAAAATATAAAATAGCAAATCAAAACAACACCAACAAGATTTTTAAGAAATTTCCCACCTAAAAATTCGGAAATATCAATAATATCTTTACCCGCGAATCTTCTGAACAATTTCGTAATAAGAAAAACAAAAAGCAGAGTAATAATACATATATAAATAACATTTAAAAGCGCAGCAGACCCACAAGACATAATAATTGCTTGAGGTAGACTGATAGTTAATCTATTAATTACAACTATTAAAACCAAAGCAATAGCTTCAACTGTACTAACTTTATTGACACTCAAAGTAAAACTCCTTTATACAAAAATTTGAATTTTCAAAGGACTCATAACCTTATTTTTTATTATATCTCCATTTCATACTTATATCATCTTGGACCTTTGGCCTCTTAGACTTAAGAAATCTAGGACGATCTTCTCTTTTCCAGGTAGGAGCTAAAATAGTACCATTACCGGTTCTAGTTTTTTGAAACATATTAATTTCAAAAAAATGAACGCCAAAAGATTTTAGATTGCATAAAACAATTAGATGAATACAGAAACCTGCAGCAAGTCCTAAGAAACCTGCAATGGCACCTAAAATAATATAAAAGAAACGCATAATTCTAAAATGGAATCCTAGCGAGAAATCAGGAACAGCAAAAGAACATATAGCAGTAATAGACACTATAATGATAAGTATCGGACTTACTACATTTGCCTCAACTGCTGCCTGTCCTAAGATTAAAGCGCCTACAATACCAATGGTAGGACCAATAGGAGATGGAACTCTAATACTAGCTTCTCGTATAAGTTCAAAAGAAAATTCCATAACGAGAATCTCGAATAGAATAGGAAAAGGCACACTTTCTCTTGAAGCGACAATTGCAAACAGTAATTCTGTTGGAATGATTTCCTGATGAAAATTAGTAATAGCAATATAAAGACCTGGTAAGAATAATGAAATCGCAAATGCGATAATCCTTAATATTCGTATAAAATTCGAATATTGATGCTTTAAATTTAAATCTTCGGAAGAATCAAGAAAGTCTGAAAATATAGCAGGTACAACTAGTGCATAAGGACTTCCGTTTACTAAAACTACAACTCTACCAACAAAGAGTAGATTACAAGCTCTATCAGGTCTTTCGGTAGAAACCATTTGAGGAATACTCGAATTATCATCATCTTGAATAAGTTGTTCTAATTGTCCAGAAGAAATTAAATAATCAACACCAAGATTATTAATACGATATTTAACTTCAGCAACTAAATCAGAATTAGCAACATTCTTTAAATAACAAACAGCACAAGGAGTTTTGCTAATCTTACCAACATTGGTAGACTCAATAATTAAATTCTCGTTATTAACATAGCGTCTTAGCAAAGAAGTATTAGTACGCAAATTTTCTGTAAAACCAACTTGAGAACCTCTAATAACGATTTCATTCTCCGGATTTCCAAGACCACGTTGACTAAAACCTTTGACTTCTATATCGAAAGCAAAATTTACAGTATCTAAAAACAATGCACAATTACCAGAGTTAATGCCAGCTATAATATCATCAAACTTAGTGAATTTATTAACAGCATTCTGTGGAAGCAGACAAGTAGAAATGTATTCTAAAATGTCGAATTTCTTTACTTTTCTAACAGTAATATTATTAGTTTTAACCTCGGATAAAACTCGGTCTTGAGAGCCATCAAAGGAATTGGCAGTATTCTTCAGCATTAAAGGCTTTAGAATAAAGTTATTAATCATATCAGCATTAATCATACCATCAATAAAAATAAGAAAAGCTCTGTATTGCTTACCCCTGGCATTTAAAGTAAATTCACGAATAATAACATCAGAATTGACCATACTATTAAATCTAACTTTAATATATTCTAAATTAACATCCAAAGACTGAAAAACAGTATCTTTACTAGTATCAAAACATTGTAAACTTTCATTTTTAAGCTCTAGGTTTTCGGTGCTAGAAGGAAAGGTTGTACTCTTATCAATCACAACAGAATTTGTAGTTTCTCCAATAGTAAAATCATAATCTGTTGGATTGTCTTCATAGAAGATTTTATGAAGATATTGTTTAACAGAGTCGACAATAGATGAAATACTCTTTTGGTTATTTGGTTTTGTGCTAATTTTATTTTCTTTCAAAATAAGCCTCCATAAAAAATATTTATAATAGTTTTTACTAAAAATATAAAAATATGTAAAAAAATTATGCATAACTTTTATACTGCTTAATATACATTAAATAAAGTTAATTGTACAAACAGATTAAACAATTGAAAATTTTAAGGAGGTAAATAAATCAATGAAAGATAATATGTTATACCAAGATATAGCACAAAGAACAGATGGAGATATTTATGTTGGTGTTGTTGGCCCTGTAAGAACTGGAAAGTCTAAGTTTATA
>OLHG01000561.1_pt1 | contig 26166 bp, 21 predicted proteins | sample 1605971 | NCBI WGS metagenome assembly OLHG01 (sample SAMN03283289) | human gut metagenome | biome: human-associated habitat; material: feces | host: Homo sapiens | place: Peru | collected 2012 | reverse complement strand
TTGGAATTACTACTAAAGTATCTACTTTGCCTTTTAAACTTTCAATTCCTCTCTCTGCTTGAGTTAATCTTTTCTTTCCTTCAAATGTAAATGGTTTTGTAACAACACCAATTGTTAATATTCCCATTTCTTTTGCACAAGATGCAACTATTGGCGCAGCTCCTGTACCTGTTCCACCACCCATTCCAGCAGTAACAAATACCATGTCGGCTCCTCTTAAAGCTTCTGTTATTTCGGCTTTACTTTCCTCTGCTGCTTGAGCTCCAATGTCAGGGTTTGCTCCAGCTCCTAGTCCTCTTGTTATCTTTTCACCAATTTGGATTTTTGATGCAGCTTTTGATAATAATAAAGCTTGTCTATCTGTATTTACTGCTATAAATTCTACTCCTTTTATTCCAGAATCAACCATTCTGTTTACTGCGTTTGTTCCAGCTCCTCCAACTCCTATTACTTTAATTGTAGCTGTTCCATCTAACATTGTGTTTTCGTCTACGCTATCCATCATCATAAAGTTTATTCCTCCCTATTTTTTGTTTTATTTTTTATTTCTTATGTTTCTATGAATAGAAAAACTCTTTTATTCTTTCTAGTATCTTTTTAATAATGTTTTCATTTGAATTAGAATCAATACTACTTGATACACTCTTTGCAAAAGGTCTTGCTGCAATGTATCTTACCAAAGAATATGCTGTTCTATATTCAGGTCTTACTGTGCTTATCAATCTTCCTGTAGCAAATTTTACAGGTATATTTAATATTACTTTTCCTGCTACATCACTTTTGCTAATATTTGTGATTCCTTGACCTGTTAATATAACATTATTTATTCTTGGTTTTATTCCTTGATTTGTAATATCTCTATTTATTAATGTAAATATTTCTTCAATTCTTGCTTCTATTATTTCTATAAGTTCTGAACTTCTAATAACTTTATTTTTAGAGTCTTCCGCTGAGTTTAAAACTATCTCATTGTCATTGTCTATATATGATTTCATTGCTAATCCATATTGTCTTTTTAATTTCTCAGCTTCTGCTTCAGAAATATTTAATACCATTTGAATGTCTTTTGTTATATTATCTCCTCCTAATGGTATTGTATTTGTGTATTTAAATGCTGCTCCTTCAAATACCCCTATTTCTGTATTTCCAGCACCTATATCTATAATCATTACATTATCATTTAATTCATTATTATCTAATATTAAGTTTCTTTCTGCTAATGTAATTGGTATTATTCCATCTATATCTATATCGGCTTTTTTACATATATTAGATAACTGTCTAATATATTCTCTATCTCCCAATATAACTTGAGAATTAATTGTAAAAGATGACACCAGATTTCCCACTGGATCATCTACAACTCTTCCATCTTCTAATATAAATTTGTCAGTTACTATATCGATGATGCTTTGTCCTTCTGGCATATCAATATCTCTGACTTGTAGCAATGCTGAAGATACGTCTTTGGCTGACACTCCTGAAAATTTATCTTTAATGTTTTTTGTTATACTATTTTGTACTATTGTTACATATTTACCTGATATTGTTAAATAAGCAGAGTTTATTTTGATTTCAGCTTCTTTTTCTGCATCTTGTATCGATTTTATTATAGCATTGGCTATTTCATCTTCATCTATTATTTTTGTTTTTTTAATACCTTTACACTTATGTTCAACCGTATAGACAATCTCTATTTGGTTAAAATTGTTGACTTCTCCCACAACCAAGCTAACCTTTGAGGATCCAATGTCTATACCCACAATTATATCACCGATTGCCAAAATTAACTCCTCCATTTTCCATTGCATTTTATTTTAGATAAGAATATTATATTTTGCAAAAAAAGTCAATAGTTTTGTTATAATTTTGTAATATTTTTGTAACAAAATTTCCAAAACTATTGAATTTTATTATTTAATTGTTTTTTATATATTATTGTGTCACATTTTCTGTATTCTCATCTGTTTTATTTTGTCCTTTTTTGTCTTCAATTTTCTTCATAAGCTTATCTACATAGTATCTACGTATGATAGCTAAGTTAGTAAATATTCTTCCTACAAATACTACTATTGCTGCAAGATATATGTCTACATTCAACTTTTGTCCAAGTATTGTAAGCAAAATTGCAAGTATTGCATTTCCAAAAAATCCTGTTATGAATATTGTCAAGTTAAAATTCTTCTTTAGGGTTGCAAGTATTCCTCCAAACACAGAGTCTAGCGCTGCTATTATTGCTATTGCTAGGTATCCTGAATATGTATAAGATACCATAGGTGCAAATAGTCCTATTAGTGCTCCTATTATACAACCTAAAATTATTGCTATTAATATCATTGTTCTGCAACCTCCTTCATATATTTTATATCTAAGTTTTCTGAATATTTAGGAATTTTTATGTTTCTTTGTTTTTCTAAAGTTACTGTTTTACCACTGTTTTTATAGCTATCTATAAATCCACTATTCTTCATACATAATGTACTTGTTAAATATGTTTGATTTCCAATTGCTTTTACTACATATGGAGATATTAGTCTTTGTCTTGGTTTAATTAATATGTAAGAGTCTATGTCAACAATATCCGTCATACTTAGAATTCTAACTCCATTTATTGATATTGCTTCTGCTCCTGCAAATCTCAATTCATTTATTAGTTCCACTAGGTCGTTTGCCTCTATTGCTCTTTCTTGGTTGTCTGTAAGTGTTACCACAACTCCCTCACCTACAACATCTGTTGTTCCTAACAATAAATTTGATTTTTTCAATTCTTCATCTAGTAGTTCAGAAGCTTCATCATTTGACTCTATTTTTGCGTTATACTCTGCAATTTTCGAGTTAGTTTCAGTTAGCTTTTCGTTTATTTCTTCATATTTGCTTTTTAGTGTAGATATCTGTTCTCTTAACTCCGCTTCTCGCATATTTTCAATGTCTGTTTCATTTACTTTTTCAACTGTTTTTACTTGTATAAACATCGTTGCAACAAGCAGTGTACACATTATTAAAATGCTAATCGACATTGTAATTGTGCCTTTATCTAATTTTATCTTCAATCTAATCACCTCTTTACAATTTATTCTGCATATTTAATATATTTAGAATTTATTACTCCTGTATATTTTTTTATTGTTACATTGTTTGACTGTTTTATAGAAGTTGGAGTATAGCTATTATAATACTCCACTGTTCCTCCTGGTCTTGAAAGTGCGGAATTCATAAATGATGCATTTCCTATCGCTTTTATTATAAATGGTGAACTTATTTTTTCTCCATTTACACTAATTACATTCCCGTCACAAGTTATTGATGATGCTGATACTAGCCTTTGGTCATTTATAGATATAGCCTCAGCTCCAGCATTTTTTAGCTCATTAACTATTTTTAATAAATATCCATAGTGTACCAAATAATAACTAGGATCTAATATTGTACTATCAGTCGACACATTGTTATTGTCTTTAATTGTTACAATTATTCCTTCGCCAGTTACATCTGTTAAGCCTAAAAGAATATTGTTTTTCTTTAGCTGTTCTTCTTTTTCTGCAGACCCTTCTGTGTTCTCACTTGCCATTTGTCTTACTTTCTCTAGTCTTTTTTCTGCCGATTGTAGGGTTGCATATGTACTATCATATCTTTCTTGCCATTTTAATACTTGATTTCTTAAATCATTGTTTGAAAATGATGGAGAAACCAATTTATTGGCCTTGTTGGCTGCTTTTATTTGAATTACAATTGTCATTGTAAGTATTAAGCATACAATTCCCAATGTTATTGCTATTTGTTTTCTGTTCAATATATTTCACTCCTTTTTAGACACTTTCTCTAAAGTATGGTTTACGTACATTTATATTCATATTTATGAATACTTCTCCCTCTATATCTTTTTCGTTGTTTAGAATACTTAATAGAGAAGCTATTCTTGTTTCTAAATAACTACAATCTCCTAAGTACACCGTTTTCTTCTCTTGTTCTAATCTTAACTTATAGTCTTCCGTATTAGTTATATCAATAGAAGTTATCAAGTTAGCTATATTATGAGTTTTAGCTACTGACATTATTTTTATTACTGTCCCTAATTTTTCAAGGTCTTCTTTGTTTAATCTATTTCCTTGTTTGTAGCTTTCTTTTGATGTTGTTGTTCCTAGAAGAATTGGTGTCTCCTTTTTTATACTAGATATATCCAGCATATATCCCTGATTATTTAAATACACATAACCATTTCCATACTCTAACATAAAACTTGGTTCTCTTTCTTTCACTTGAATTTCTATGGTGTTTGGTAGTTTTTTATGTATTGCAACATCATTTATATAAGCATTTTGTTTTATATTATCTATTGTTTTTAACTTTCTTACTTTAAATATATTTTCCTCTAATGAAATTCCTGATAAGCTTATTATTTCTTCACTTTGCAAAATACTATTTCCTACAACTTTAATGTTTTTTATATTAAATAGAGGCGATAACATTGCCGCTATTATTGCAATTAGCACTAATAATATTATTATAAGTATTTTTACCTTTTTACCTTTTTTATTTTTTATAGGGCTATTATTAATATTCTGTTTTTCTTTCTTCGGAGTTTTTGGTATTAATTTCTTTGTATTAATCTTTTTCTCTTTCTCTCCTTTTTTAGGTGTTTGTTCTTTTTTCTTATCTGGAAGTCGAGTTACTCCTATAATAATTTCATCTTCGTATTTTTTCTTTTTTTCAGCTTGTCCATTTTTCTCGGTTTTAGAAGCAGATTTTTTATCTGCTTTTTTCTTTTTCTTGGCTTTTTTTTCTTTCTCCGATTCATAATCAAAGTCATACAAGTTTGTAGTAGTTTTCTTTGGTTTCTTCTTCATCTAATCACCTTCTTCAATTTGTATCTTTGCACCTAGTTTATTAAGCTTTTTGTCTAAATTTTCATATCCTCTTAATATATATTCTATATTTGTAACTTTTGTCCTTCCTCTTGCCTGTAATCCTGCTAAAACAGTTGCAACTCCACCTCTTAAATCTGTACATTTCACACTTGCAGCAGATAACTTTCTAACGCCTGTTATTATTGCAACACTGCCTTCTTGTTTATTTTTTGCCCCCATCCTTTGTAATTCCGATAAATATTTGAATCTGTTTTCAAATATGTTCTCTGTTATTACCGATGTTCCTTTTGCAACTGATAGTACACTGCCTAAAATTGACTGCATATCTGTTGGAAATCCTGGATACGGCATTGTTTTTATTTCTACAGCTTTTAGTCTTGTTGGAGCTTTTAATTCTATTGTGTCTTTATCTATTGTTATTGTGCATCCCGCTTCCTCTAATTTTGATATTATTGGAATTATTTGCTCTACAATAGCATTTTTTATTCTTACTTTTCCTCCTGTAATTGCTCCTGCACATAAGAAAGTTCCGGCTTCGATTCTATCAGGCATTACTCTATATTGTACTTCTTGAAGTTTTTTAACTCCTTCTATCTCTATTACATTCGTACCTTCTCCTGTAATTTTTGCTCCCATTTTGTTTAGCATTTTTGCCAAGTCTACTATTTCCGGCTCCCTTGCAGCATTTGTAATTACTGTTTTTCCTTCTGCTAATACAGATGCCAAAATTATATTTTCTGTCGCACCTACACTCGGAAAGTCTAAATCTATATTGGCACCTACTATTTTATCACAACTACACTTAATAAATCCATATTCTTCGTCAATATTTATTCCTAATTTTTTAAATGCTTTTAAATGTAAGTCTATTGGTCTAGCCCCAATATCACATCCTCCTGGATATGAGAATGTTACCTCCTTAAATCTACTAAGTATCGCTCCTGCAAGTATGACAGTAGATCTCATTTCTCTCATCAAGTGCTCTGGTATTTCTTTCTTATTTATGTATCTAGAATCTATTTCTATTTTATCATTATTCTTACTTACTTTGCAACCTATATATTTCAATATTTTTAATGTTATTTGCATATCATGTATGTTTGGCACATTGTAAATTTTGCTTTTTTTACCATTTAGTATTGTTGCTGCAATTATTGGTAGCGATGCGTTTTTAGAACCCGATATTTTCACTTCACCTTCAAGCTTTTTTCCACCTTCTATTATGTAATAACTCATATATCCTTCCTTTCTAAAGTATTTTTACTAATACCTTTATTTTTATTAATTATGTTATATATTATGTTTTTTACATAAAAAAAGTGAGGAGAACGTTTATAATGTTCCCCTTATGAATATTTATATTTAGAGATTTCTTTTCAACAACTCTTACTCTTGCTCTATTGCTTCTACTTGCTCTTCCTTTCCATTTCGTTCTCTTTCTTCTTTTTTTATTATTCGCACCTGTTCATTAATAACTCCTATTCTGGTAACTTCTTCAGTTGCTTTGACTGCACTCTCTAATAATTTACTTTTTCTTGCTCCACTTGGTATTTCATCTTGTTCTCTAGCCTTCTGAGTAATATAATCTATGTTATTGCTTCGTTCTTCAAACTCCCTGTGTTTTTTTAATATATCTTCAAGCATCTCTTTTGGAAGATAATCATTAAGTTCACCACAATGTCTAGTAGATTTCAGATATATTAAATTTCCTAACTCACAACTCGGATTTTGTTTATAATCCTCGATGTTCTGCTTAAAATCTTCTATCGCTCTTTTTCTGCACGCTTCCATATCTATTACTTTTACAGAAATATCAACTCCGTGTTTTAAAAAATCAGCTCTTGCCTTTTTTATATTTTCTATATTTGCAATCTCTCCATTTTTGTCCATAAACGCTACAATATAATCCTGTTTTCTTCTTTTTGTATTTACTTCATTATAACTACCCGAAGTATGATTTATCAGTCCATCAGAGAAAAAATAACTAGTTTCATTTGCTGCTCCAGCCCTTCTTCCAAATGAAAATCTTTCTCCAGTTGTCACACTTGAATCCCCGTTACAACAATCAAGCAAGCTTCCTGGTTCTATATCATTATATCCAAACACAACTGGTAATTCTCTTACTTTATTATCAGTAAATGATGCATTGCCTAACATATCCCATCTAATTAATGAACATGATTGTTGAATACTTGTTTTCACTTCATCAGCACCAATTGAATATTCATAATAGTCTTTAATAAAGAAGCTTGTATTATGCGTTGCACTATATGCTCGTACTAACATAGTAAAGTCAGTACCAGCATCATAAAATCCTTCTATAGCATTTCCATTTTTATCAAAGTACTGTTTTGCATCTCCATTTTGTTTAATAACTTGATTGAATTCTTTTTCAAATTCTCTTACTATACTATTTTCTATTTCCTCCATGTCTGCTATTTGAACATTTTCCGAAGATGCATATATTCCATTCAACTCTTCAATATCATTAGTATCTATAATTCTTTTTAGGTCAATTAAATAATCTCTCGTTTTTTCATCTGGGAAGTTTAACAAATCATTGCCATATTTTTTTATAAGTTCTTGTGCGAATTCTAAATTGTGTCCATGTCTTTTTTCGAATATTGCCAATTTTTTATCAGTAACACTATCAGATTTTATTAGTTCGTCGCATTTTGCTTGTTTGATTCTCTTAATGTCTTTTAGTTCTTCAACACTTTGAATATCAAATAAATTATTAGTTTGCATAACTCGTCTTATCAAGTTATAATCTATTTCTGAATCCTGATTCTCATATATATCATTAATTAGTTGTTTAAAATCATCTTTTCTATCTATGAATTCTTCTAAATAGTTTTCCCATCGAGTTTCTCCATTAGTTGTAATTCTATCTTTAAAAGTTTTTGATAAAGTAAACAGTTCTTGATCATTCAACTTTATTAATTCTTCTTGTATGTCTTTAAAACAAATAATCCTTCTCATTTGTTCTGGTGAGAAAATACTTGTATATATATCTTTTAGAATTCTTATATCTAAATCCGTACTTCCAGATTTTATATCTAAAAAATATTGTAATTTTCCATCTACAGCTTCTAATCCCTCTTCCAGTTTACTTCTTTCAGAATTAAACTTATATAACAGGTCTATCTTTTCATCTGTGGTTAATTCCTCTGAAATATATTCCATTAATGTTATTGCGTTTTTAGAATCAAATTTGTTACTTTCTCTTAAAACAGTTTTAATCTCATCTTTGCTTAAACTTTTTATTAAAAGTTCTGCATAATTATCTAATGTTTCTATCTGTAAAATGTACCCTATTTTTTCATCTGTGTCTTTTAAATCAATAGCCAAACGTAACTTTTCTTCTCCACTAGTTGATTCTATTATTTGTTTCAACTCATTTGCATCAATACTCTCATAAACAAGCCTTCTGTTCTCTACTGATAATGATAATAATATTTTTCTTTTTCCATCTAAATCTAATCTCTCTATATGTTTTATCCTTTGTTCTTCTGGCATTCTTTCCAGAATAATTCCTACATTCTTTTGGTTCAAATCAACTGTATCTAAAGTTTTTTCTAATTGTTCCTCAGAAAGACCCGATATAATTTTTTCAAAGTAAGCAGATTGTATTCTAGGTAGTGACATATACTCAAGTCTTTCGTCAAACGACATAGAAGCAATATAATCTATTGTTTTCTCACTTAGTTTATAATCATTAAGTAAGTATTTTATAATAAAATCCTTACGAGATTGTCTGCTTAGTTTAGATAACCTTGTAAATATTTCACTATAATTTTCTTCCTTCTTATACATTAAATCTTGTATTTTCGATATTCTTCTTTCTTCTATAATTTTACCTAATACACTATTACCTTTAAATTTCATAAATACTTATCCTTTTCTAATGTTCTATTCATTTTTATTTAAATATTTTTTTAATAAGCTCCTTTAATCTAGAAAATATACTATTTTTCTTATTTTTTGATATAGCTAGTTCTTTTTGTGTTGTTTTTTCATTTGATTTTATTTGAGCATTAAATGTAAAATTATACTTCTCTCGTAAATCTTTCTGGTATTTTTCTTCATTATTAAAATAAATTCTCTTTAGTCTTAGTTTTTCTTCTTTATCTTCACACCAATATTCCAAGTTCAATATGGCAATTATAGCTAATGTTTCTTGTTTCAAATTTTGATATTGAATCGGTATATTAATATCTATTTCTTTCTTGTAATTACTGTTCTTTTCTCTCTTAAAAAACGTTCTTAATCTTTCGGGAATTTTATTTCTTTCATTTTCATCCAGAAGTTCTATAAAATTATCTATTTCCGTGTATGCTTGTCTTGAAGCAGTTGATAGCATAATCATCCTCTCTTTTCTATTTAACTTTCTTCACTATTTATTGCTTTCTTTATATCTATTAATATTTTTGCTTCTATTACTTCTCTTTCCTCCATATTTGCCCAATAGTTTTTATATATTGTAGCTAGTAGTGCTCTTGTTTCTTTTAATAAATCTTGATTATCTATATCTCCCGAAAATTCGAAATTATAATTGTCATCTTTTTTCTCTTCGATTGTTTTGAAAACATTTTCTGGTATTTTTTCTAAATCTTCTTTAGGGATATTTTTTAATATTTCATATACTTCTTTATATGCTTTTGGATAATTATCTATCATATTCTTCCTCTCCTCTCGAAGTTTCTCTTGTTCTAATATCATTATTAAGCCTTGTTTCCGCTTCTTGAATTTCAAGTCCTGAAACCGCATCTTTTCCTGTAAATACTTTTCTTCCTATATCTTTGATGTTTATTGGATTTTTAGCAACATTAGTTCTTATTCCAGATAATGTAGTATCATTTTTTTCTAGTAATCTACTATTTTCTTGATATCTCCTTGCATATACATCTTGTTCTTCTGGTGCTATTGTTAGTTCCAAAAGGGCTTGAAGTTTTCTCTCTGACGAAACATCTTCTTTTAATACATCAAAACTTGCCAAGTACTTACTCTCTTCATCAGTTCTGTTTTCTTCTGGTTTAGATTGTATTATTTGTAGTTTTTCTGCAGCCGAGACAATACCTCCAAATAGGTTAATGTTTTCGATCCAAGTATCTGGATTTATTGTTCCATTTGACATTCTAAATTCTATTGTTCTTTTAAACAAATTGTCTACATTTTTTAAATTAAGACTAGAAAATTTTCCACCTTGTGCCTCTTGTAATTGTAGTATAAATTCATCTAAATTTGTTAGTTGTAGTCTTTCTGCTTGAATTGCATTTTCTATCTTTCCAGACAATGGAATTGCATATTTGTTTGGTCCCTGATTTCTTGGTATCTCTCCCTCTCTATTACTAATTACATATATGATTTCTTCCGCATTACTATATAATTCTATTAAATTAACATAGGATTGTAAAGTTGTTAAGTATGCTGATCCTATATGTACATGTCCTCCACATCTTTCTGATGAATTTGCTTCTAGGCATCTTATTACATCACACATAAAATATATTTCTTCTGCATTTGCTTCAGTTGCCTTCAATGGTGGAGAAACAAATTCAGTTCCGTCTTCCAGGCTATTATCATATATAGCTTTCCAGTCATTAAATAAGTTTTTTACCAATGATATTCCTTCTGTTTCTATTTCAATTCCAAATGTCATTTCTTCCGGAAGTTTTATCTTTCTTGTTGCCTTTGTTCTCTGACCAATAATTTCCTCTACTAGTTCTTTGTCCTCAATCTCAAATGCTAGTAACAATTTTTCTTTTGTGGTCAATCCTAATTCTTCATCTCTTATACATTCCTCTATTTCTTCTGGATCTTTTATTGATTTTAGTAGTTCTACTTTATTTTCAGAATCTAATCCAATTTCATTATCCATGGCACATTGCTTAGTATAATTTTTATCTCCTATTGCTTTTATTAGTTCTACTTTTCCGAATAAATCAATATCTAAGTCCTTAGCTTTTATACACTCTTTTGTAAATTCTACATCGTTTATATATTTTATCACCGCAACCTTTTGATATGGGCGTAGCCCTACATCTTTATCCCTTAAGCATTGTTTTGCATAATCTAGGTCTCCCAATATCTTAATAACTTCTACTTCAATTATGTTAAAAGTTTTATCCTTAAGCAGTCTTTTTATCATCTCTTTATCTTTTAATTCAGCTACTAGCTTTAGTTTGGTTGATGCATATAATTCCAATGCTGGATTTTTTAAACACTTTAAAATAAATTCTGGATCTCCAACAGATAATATAATATCTATTTTCTCCGATGGTCTTAACAGTAGTTTATCCCCTATTAGACACTCCATTATTTCTTCTGGATCTTCCAGTGACTTTATTAATATTACCTTACATGTCGAATATAATCCCAAATCTGCGTTTTGTAAACATTGTTTTATTAATTCTCTATCACCAATAAAAAGTAACAAATCAACTCTATCCATTCCTTTTAATGCTATATTTGCATTTTGAGCACATTTTTTCATATATTCTATATCACCTGTTGCTTTAATGATGTTCAATACATCTCTCGAAAATATTCTTAGTTTAACAGCATTTCTGATGTATTCATCAGCTTCTTCAACTTTTAACGATCCTTTTTCTATTATCTCATTAATTTTCTCTGTCGTCATATTTATTCCTTCTATACTACTCTTTTCCTATATTATTGCACAATCACATAGATTTTTCAATATTATATATCAAAAGGGAAAGACATCTTTAATCTTTCCCTTTTCTACTATACATTTATTTCTTTAAATCGCTTGTTACCATATTTTTTTAGTTTTTTCCATAGTGCAAGTATAACTATTGCTAAAACTATTAATTCTATAAGTACAAATAAGTTTGTATTTGGTGTTTGAGTCGCTGCTACCATTAACACAGCAAACACTAGTCCCAATATCATTCCACTAAACACTGCTATTGTTGTGCTCATACTTTGTTTTACAACTTCTGTGTCTGATGAAGCATTCATTTTCGGATATTTTAGATTTGTAAATAATCCGATTATTGCCATAAGAATCGGCATTAATATTGATATTGCCAAAATAAATAGTATATCTATTATTCCAACTTTGAATGCTATAAAAAATATTAAATCACTTATTAATATAACTGGCATTGTGATTATACAGCTCATTAGGATTTTAGATAATAGTATTGTGTCAACAGATGTTGGTAAGCTTTTTGTTATATTGAAACTCTTTCCTTCTAGTGATATTGAAGATGATGTTATTGATGTCATACAAGCTGTATATGTAACTAAACATAAGAATATTTTTGGCATTAATGGGATTATATCAAAGCCCATTCCTTCTCCCTCTGTTATTGTACTTATTACTCCGTTTATATTCACGCTCATTGCTATTGTTACTATCAACAATAAAATTAAACCAACTGATGTATTAAAAATGTACACTGTTGAAGAAAAATATCTTTTTAATTCTTTTGATACCAATGCTGATAATTTGCTTTTTACTTTCACTTTGCTTTCTATGTTTTTTAGTTTTTTGCTGCTTCCCTTTTCTGAAGATTTAGATATTATTCCGAAATAGAACTTACTTGCAATCATAATAAAAATTACTAATGGCACTATATTTATTGCTATCAATATTAGCAAAGTTGTTAAATCGAAGTTTTGTATCAAGTCTATGTATGCACCTGCTGGGTAATACACATTTCTTATGACTGAGTTTATATTTTCGGCATTATTTATAATCTCTCCCACAATCCCTTGCGTGTTTAATGATACATAAAATATTCCAAAGAATATTATCATTGTAAATACTGTTTGTACTATTTTTTTAGCCTTAAATTTTACAGATACTGCTTTTATTATATATCCAATTATTGAGCTTATTACTGTTGGGATTATTGGCAATAAAAATGTCATTAGTATGGATATTAAATAAAAAGTTATTCCTGGATGTTCATAATATATGTATACAACAAAGGCAGGTATCATAAATAATGCGTTATATAAGAATTGAAATGATAGCAGTTTAAATATTCTTACAAACAGTATTTTTGATTTCTCTATTGGTAATGCGAATAACAAATCATTGTCTTTTGCATCAAATAGTATTCCCTGCGATTTGTATATTCCTTCCACTAATGTAAGTATTGTTGTTAATATTATAAATAGTGTTAGCATTATGTATGTTAGATTTACTTTTGAAAATTCTGATGCGAACATCACAGCATAGACTCCCACTGCAAACATTACTATTAGCGAAAGTATAATTGGAAATATTATTTGCTTTGCTTTTGAGTCGCTGGCTTTTGTCTTATATTTAAACATATCCATATCTTGCGACATGGCTGCTTTTAGTAAACGTATTAACTTCTTCATAGCTTATTCCTTTCTAGAATCTTTTTCATCTAGTTCTAAGAATACTTGCTCCAAAGATTCGTCTCCTTTAATTTCACTCATCTTTCCTACTTTTACTATTTTGCCTTGCTTTATAATTGCAACTCTACTACATAATTTTTCTGCCACTTCTAGTATGTGTGTCGAGAAAAATATTGTTTTGCCTTCTTTGCACATTTGCTTCATAATTTCTTTCATATCAAATACTGCTTTTGGATCTAATCCCACAAATGGTTCATCCATTATTAATACTTTTGGATTATGTGCAAGTGCTGATATTAATGCTACTTTTTGCTTCATTCCATGTGAAAATGAAGATATTTCATCGTTTAAATTGTTCTCGATTTCAAACATTTTAGCATATTTTTCTATTTGTTGTTTTCTCTCTTCTTTGTCCACCTCATACATATCACATATAAAATTTATGAAATCTATTGCTTTCATATTTTCATATAAGTCTGGGTTATCTGGTACATATGCCATCTCTTTTTTACATTCTATCGGTTGTTTCTTTATTGATTTTCCGTTAATCAGAATATCACCTTGTTCAAAGTCTAATATACCGACTATTGATTTAATGGTTGTTGTTTTACCAGCTCCATTATGCCCTATGAATGCAAATATTTCTCCATCATTTACAGTAAACGATATATCATCCACTGCCTTTTTTTCTCCATTATAGATTTTAGTCACATTTTTTATTTCTATCATTAGGTATTCCCCCTCTTTATTCTATGAATATTCTATCGTTATTTATGCTTATTGTCAATGTCCATTTTAGTCAAATTGACATAAAACTTGTGTCATGATATAATATTATTATATTATCCCCGGTATATGGATATTAATAATATACCAGTAGTATTTTTAGCTTCTACTTAGGAGGAAAAAAATCTATGGCCAGACAAATCGACGTACAATTTGCTTCGGAATGTGAACTGCCAGATGTCCTAAACTATCTGGCACGGACCGGTGACGAAGAAATGCAACAAGTTATTGTGCACAACCCTAATACTAACGCAATAACTCTGTTATATCTAACTTGCAGTCCGTATACCAGCATCCGTTGCCAAATTCCGTTTCACGACAATGTAACCGATGAAGTTGTCGAAAAGCTCGCTAAGGATATCGCACCCGAGGTGCTTGTATCTTTAGCAATGGTTTCCACCACTCCAGAGGACATTCTGGAATCTCTAGCACATAACACGAACCGTGTTGTTCGTTATGCACTCACAAGAAATTCCTCAACCCCGGAGAGTGCACTGGAGATCATCGCAGATTCTGAATCATCCTCTATGATTTTGCTAAATATTGCAAAACATAGGAATGCTAGTCATAAGACCTTGGAAAAGCTTTCACAAGTGCATCAGCATTCTATCAGAATTGCTGTTGCAAGAAATCTTTACACGCCGCTCTATATCCTGCAAGAGATGATTAACGACCCAGCAAAGGACATTGTCGATATAGCAACATCGAGAATTCCGAACTAAACGGCCGATCCCCCGAAGATTTTCTCTTCGGGGGATTCTCTTTTTATTTTTCTTTGAATATCTCTTTTATTTCTTTCATATGTTCTAATGTTGTTATATATCCTTGGTTGTAGCAATAATCTATCTTCTTAATATTAAATACATTTGCTTCTGGTAAGTCTAATGTTATTGCATAATCGCTACTTGCTACCTCAGATGCAGTCCTTTGGTCAAATAATAAGTCAACAGATTTTAACGCTACCTCAAATAGATTCTTTGGATCGTATAGTTTTTCTGAACTAAATCTTATTGATAACACTTTGTCTGCTCCTAGTTTTCTTACTTCATGAGTTGGAAGATTGTCAAATATCCCTCCATCTACAAATTTATGTCCTTTAAATACTGTTGGAGCAAATACTCCCGGATAGCTTGCACTAGCTCTTACAGCTGTTCCTATCTTAACATCTTGAATATATTCCACCATCTTCGTTTCATCTTGTGTTTCTTGGTTTGTAAATACATATTTTTTGCTTTCTGTTATTTCTGTGGTTGGCATACAAATTGGCATTTTTATGTCTTGGATGTTTTTTAAGCCTTTTAATTCAGCACATTCTGCTATTGCTTGTTCTATTCTTTCTCCTGAAAGTAATCCATAACCCATAAAATTTCTTTTATTTTTCACATTTGACCAGTAATACTTTGGGTCTACTTTCATTATGTCTTTAGCAAAATATTTAAACAGTTTAAGCATTTCGTCTGTCGAATAATCCATAGCATAAAGTGCAGAAACAATACTTCCAATACTTGTTCCTCCAATGCAATCCACTTCTATTCCATTTTCTTTTAGTGCTTTTAAAGCTCCTATGTGACCAGCACCTTTTATTCCTCCACCTGCTAAAGCTAAACCAATTTTCATAGATTACCTCAATCCTTTCTATTTCTAATATTTCACTATCAATTTGTCAAATTTAGTTTGTATATATTTTTCTAGCTTTTCCATAAATACATTTGATTCAATTTCTTTTTTTGACACCATATCTAGCCCTTTTTCCCAACTTGCTGTAAGTTTAGGATTTAACATATCTGGCATCGCATTATATACTATATCATATATTATTTCCCCTTTTTGTGTCGGAGTGATAATCTGAGTTTTATCATTTATTTGTATATATTGTATCTTCTCTAATTTCTTTATTATCTCAGCTCTTGTCGCACTTGTTCCAATTCCTGCACCTTTTATTTGTTCTCTTAATTCTTCATCTTCTATTAGTTTTCCTGCATTTTCCATTGCTAAAATTATAGAACCAGAATTGTATCTTGTAGGTGGATTAGTCTGAGCTTCTTTTGTTTCATAATTTACAATTTCTATTTCCTGTCCCTTTTTTATTTGAGCAAACACCGCTAGATTGTCTTTTTCTTCATTGTTTTCCACTTTTTCTGCAGAATCTGTGGATTCTTTTGGTATGTTTTTATTTTTTAGTACTTCTAAATATCCTTGTTTTAGACAAACTTTTCCACTTGCATTAAATTCTTCCTGGTGTTCTTTGTTTTCCACTTGAACTGTAACTGATACTTTGTTAAATTCAGCAGGAGGATAAAATATTGCTAAAAATCTTTTTACTATAAGTTTATACACTTCTTTTTGCAAATCTGGTAATTTCTCATAATTTTCATATCCCTGCCCTGTTGGAATTATAGCATAATGATCTGTTATTTTACTATCATTTACATATTTAGTTTTTATTAAATTGGTTGAGTACTTTTCATCAACCATTTTCTTTATATAACCTTGGATTTCTTCATTTTTAAACCCTTTAGCTATTCCATTTAAGTTCTTGCTTATTACTTTTGCAACTGCTGTTGATAGTACTCTCGCATCTGTTCTTGGATAAGTAACAAGCTTTTTCTCATATAAATTTTGTATTATTTCTAATGTCTCATCCGGTTTGATTTTAAATCTTTTTGTACATTCATTTTGAATCTCGGCTAAGTTAAATAGTAATGGTGCATTTTCTTTTTGTTTTGACTTCTTTACTTCTTTTACTGTTGCCTTTTTATTACTTATCTCTATTATAAAATCTTTAGCATCTTTTTCTTTTTTAAAACCTGTTTCATTATAAAGTTTCACAGAATCTTTTTGAGAAGAATTCTCTGTAACTTTCCATTCTGCTGTAAAACTACTATCTTTCGGTCCAAATTCTCCTACTATTTTATAATATGGAACTTTTACAAAGTTTCTTATTTCTCTTTCTCTTGATACTACCATACCCAAAACACAAGTCATTACTCTACCTACCGATATAGAGATTCTATCTTCTTGTAATTTGCTTGCAGCTCTTTTGCCATAGATTATTGTTAATAGTCTTGAAAAGTTAATTCCTATTAAATAATCTTCCTTCGCTCTTAAATATGCACTGTCTGCTAAGCTATCATACTCTGTAAGTTCTTTAGCTTCTCTTATTCCCTTTTTTATTTCTTCCTCTGTCTGCGAGTCAATCCAAACTCTTTTCCTATCTTTTCCTTTCACTCCTATCATTTGTTCTACTAGTCTATATATGTATTCTCCCTCTCTTCCCGAGTCAGTTGCAACATATATTGTCGAAACATCTTCTCTATTTAATAACATTTGTATTGTATTGAATTGCTTTTGTACATTTGGAATTACTTCATATTTATATTCTTTTGGCATAAATGGTAGTGTGTCTAGTCTCCAAAGTTTCATTTTTTCATCGTACTTTTCTGGGTACGACATTGTTACTAAGTGTCCAACACACCATGTTATTATCCAATTTTCTGCCTCTAGGTAACCGTCTTTTCTAGTAGTATTTACATTCAATACTTTTGCAAATTCTTGTGCTACTGACGGCTTTTCTGTAATTAAAATATTTTTAGACATGTTATCTACTCTTTCTATATTTCTATTATATCCATCTCTGATGTAAAGTTGTTATTGCCATATGCAAACACTAAATGAATTTTTCCATCTTGACCAATAAAGAATGTTGATATATTTTGTATTTGATATATATCATCATTTAAATCTCTTGTATAGGTTTGATAGCCTGATATCTGAATTTTATTTGCTTCTTTTATTGATTTTGTTATTTCTGTATTTATTTTATTAGACACTTCACTTGTAGTAATTTGATTTTGTTCTAACACTTCTTTTAATGTTGCTTCTTTTTCTGTTTTTAGATTATAATTATATGTTTGTACAATTATTCTTTGTGCACTTGTTCCTTCTTTTAATGTTGATTTTATTATTACTGACAATATGTCTCCATTAATATATCCTGTATATGCTATGCTGTATATTGTATATACTTTTGCATTTTCTAAGATATCCATTGCTTTATTAGCAAATATCTTTTGTGTTGTTGAGTTAAACTTATCTCCCGCACTATTTCTTATATTGATTACTGGTATATGCATATCAACTTCATATTTATCTTCTTTGTTCTCTTCAAGTTCATATGTCGTATACACAATTGGTTTATCTCCTGCAAATCTTGGTATATTACTAGTGTCATAACCATTAAATTCTACACTATTATTAAATAAATTGTTAAATTCTTTTTTTAATTTCTCTTGTGTCTTTTCTTCTGATGTGCCATTATTATTTGGCGTATTGTTGTTTCCTCTTAGTGCTATACTTAATATTATTGCTATTATTATTGCAGCTACACAAGCTATTGATATTATTGTAATAATTAGTTTTTTGTTCATATATTTTTCCTTTATCTATCTTTTTTTCGTATTATATCATGAGCAGTTTAAAATTTCAATTATTTTGTATATTATTAGTAATCTTGGTAAATACTAGAATTGAAAGGATATTATATGAAAAAGAAAGTTTTTTTAATTATTATTATCATTAGTATTTTAGCTATTATTATAAGTTTCTCCTTTTTAGTTTTCAGTATTTCAAAGATTAGTAAAAACACGGAACCGTCACCACCTAAGAATGAAATCGTTCATAATACACTTCCAACAAGTTCTTCAGAAATATGTATTTCTCCCAACGCAACTCTTACTAAAATTTGTACTTATAAAAAATGTGGTCACACTGTTACTGTAAGTGAATCAGTTTCAAATAGTTTGGTGAACATTACTGAAGATGATTTCAAAAAACTTTATTCTGAGTGGAATTTAGTAAAATTCACACCTTCTTTAGTTGAAGTTTCTAGAAATCTTGATGGTAACTGCGATGAACATTTTTTAGTAAAGGATACAAATGGATATATAGCAATTTATCACATAAAGAACGATAATGATTTTGAATTATTGAAGACCACTGGGATTGCTACAAAATATTTATCTCAAATAGATTTGAATGAACTGGAAAACGGTGTAACTTTATACGGAAAAGAAAAACTGAATGCTTATATCGAGGATTTTGAATAACTTAAAAGGCTTTGGTTATAAAACAAACCAAAGCCTTTATTCTATTTTGTTATTATTTCTCTATCTGCTGTTTTTAATTCTTCTTTATTTACATATCCTTTTTTGTAGAATTCTCTGAAATACATCACTAACGCAAATATTGTTAATACTAGCGCTACGTAATATATGTAAATATCAATATGATATTTAAAGTTAAAATAGTTTATTGCAAGTGAAGATACTATTGCTATATAAAATACCACTGTCGCTAGTTTTCCATACCATCTGCTAGATACAACTAACTTTTTTCCATAAAGGAATGATGCTCCCGCTACCATAACAGTTTCTTTAATGAATACAACTATTAATATCCAGTATGGAATAATATTAATGTAAGATAGTGCTATAAGTGTTGCAATTTGTGTCATCTTATCTGCAAGCGGATCAATTAGTTTTCCGAATTTTGTAATACAATTAAATTTTCTAGCTATAACTCCATCTAGTACATCTGTTATTCCAGAAATTGTCAGAAACACAAACGCAGCTATGAAATTCTTATCTAAAATCGACCCAAATATAAATGGTATAAAAACGAATCTACACATCGTTAATATATTTGGTATGTGTTTAACCATATTTTTTACCTCCATTATTGGATATTAAACTCTAATTTGTCATTGTCTTGTTTAAAATCTATTAATACTTTTTGTCCATTGTTTAATTCAGATTTCAATATCATATCTGATAATTCATCTTCTACATATCTTTGTATTGCTCTTCTTAAAGGTCTTGCTCCATATTTTAGATCAGTTCCTTTTTCTAACAAATAATTTTTTGCTTCATCTGTAACTATTAGTCCGATATTTCTATCATTTAATACTTTTTGTGTATCTGCTATCATTAAATCAACTATTTGTAATAATTGTTCTCTTGTTAGAGAATCAAATGCTACAATTTCGTCAACTCTATTTAAGAACTCAGGTCTAAATAAATCTTTTAATGCATCCATCATTTTGTTCTTAGATGTTTCTGATGTTCCTCCAAATCCAATTGAGTTTGTATTTAGATTTGAGCCTGCGTTTGATGTCATGATTATTATCGTGTTCTCGAAACTTACAGTATTTCCTTGTGAATCAGTTAATCTACCATCATCTAACACCTGCAATAATATATTAAATACATCATGATGTGCTTTTTCGATTTCGTCAAGTAATATTATTGAATATGGATTTCTTTTTACTCTTTCAGTAAGTTGTCCTGCGTCATCATATCCCACATATCCTGGAGGTGCACCTATAAGTTTTGCTGTAGAGTTGCTCTCCATATATTCTGACATATCAAATCTTATAATTGATTTTTCATTTCCAAACATCTCATAAGATAAAGCTTTTGCAAGTTCTGTTTTTCCAACACCAGTTGGTCCGACAAATATAAATGAAGGTGGCCTTTTAGTACTTTTTAGCCCTGCTCTATTTCTTCTTATTGCTCTTGAAACCGCTTCAACAGCTTCGTCTTGACCAATTATTCTTCTATGAAGATTTGCTTCTAAGTTTAGCAACTTTTTGGTTTCTTCTTCTGTAATCTTATTAACTGGTATTTTTGTCCAACTCTCTATTACATTTGCAATATCCTGAATTGTTAGTTCTTTTGGTTGCATTCTTGCTTTAATTGTATCTATTTGATTTAACAAAGCACATTCCTGAGTTTTTAGCTCTGCTGCTTTTTGATAATCTTCGGTAGAATCTGCTTGCGCTGCTTCTTCTTTTTGTTCTTGGATTTCTTTTAATTTATTATTTAATAATTCTAAATCATATAAATCTTTATCGTTAAGGTTTATTTTCGAACAAGCTTCATCTAATATATCAATAGCTTTGTCTGGTAAAAATCTATCGTGAATGTATTGTTCTGACATCATAACTGTTTTTCTAATTATTTCAGAAGAGATTTTTACATGATGATAGTCTTCATAATATTTTTTTATTCCATCTAATATCTTTATTGTATCTTCTGCATTTGGCTCTTCTACTATAATTGGTTGAAATCTTCTTTCTAATGCTGTATCTTTTTCTATATACTTTCTGTACTCTTTTAATGTTGTAGTTCCTATTAGTTGAATTTCACCATTAGCAAGAGATGGTTTTAGTATATTAGCAGCATTCATAGAATGCTCTGCATCACCAGCTCCAATTATATTATGAATTTCGTCAATTACAAGAATTATATTTCCAGCTTCTTTGCATTCACTTATTATTGCTTTCATTCTAGCTTCAAATTGTCCTCTGAACTGCGTACCTGCTATAATTGCAGTCATATCTAAAAGATACACTTCTTTATTTAATAATTTAGCTGGAACTTCACCATTTGCTATTTTGATAGCTAAGCCTTGAGCTATAGCTGTTTTTCCAACACCTGGTTCACCAATTAAACAAGGATTATTTTTTAATCTTCTATTTAATATTTGAATCATTCTTTCTATTTCTTTATCTCTGCCTATAACTTTGTCTATTTGGTTGTTCTTTGCTTTTACTGTCAAATTAGTTCCATATGTTTCTAGCGTTCTTCTTTTTTTATTTGTTTTTGTCTTTTCTTTCACTTTTTGTCTTCCACTAGAGAAATCACTATTTGTTTCTCCTTCTGGTTGTGGACCTCCAAAAAGGCCAGAAAAAATTGAACCTAACGGAATTCCTTTGGGTTGTTCTTCTCCCTCTGCACCTTCTTGATTCATCATCTCTGATAATTGTTCTTCATCTATACCTTCCATATTTGTTGCTAGATTAGAAAACATTTCATCTATACCTTTTGTTAAGTTTTGAATGTCTTTATCTGACAAATTTGCTTGTTTTGCAAGAGAATCTATTGGATTTATTCCTTTTTCTTTTGCACAATTATAGCAAAGTCCTTCTACTTCTACTTTATTATCTGGACCTTGTTTATTTATAAAAATTACTGCTGTATTCTTTTTGCATATTGAACATAACATATAGTTCATTATCTCCTATCTTTTTCAATTACATATACTATATAATACAATAAAATGGTCAAATAGTCAAATAATTTAATTACAATCTTTTATTACTTGTATTTTGTATTGCCCCTTTTTATCAACTATAATAGTTATCTCTCCATTTAAATCCGTTCTATATATTTTTGCTTTTATATCTTGTAATCTCTGCATCACGCCTTCATTTGGGTGTCCAAAAGTATTTCTTTTCCCTACTCCAATTATAGCAGTTTCGGGCATTGCTAATTGAAGAAATTCAATTGTACTTGATGTCTTAGACCCATGGTGTGCAACTTTTAATATATTAACTTTCAAATCTTCTCCGTATTCTTTTACTAATTCATTCTCTGCATCTTTTTCTATATCTCCAGTAAATAACATTGTGAATACTTTTTTATTTTTTGTTTTATAATACATTTTAGCAACAATTGCATTTGCATTAAGTCCACCCTTTCCATCATCTAACATCTTATCAGATGGGTGTAATATTTCAAAATATAAACTTTTATCAATACTTATTTTTCCTCCTCTTTTTACATTAATTACATTCACTTTCTTTTTTCTGCATATTTCCATTATTCTTTCGAACTCTTTACAAATACTAGCCTGTTTGCCTATTATTATATTTTTCACTTTAATATTTTGTAAAACCTGCTCTAAACCCTGACAATGGTCGCTATCAAAATGAGATACCATCAGATAATCAATCTTTTTAACCTTTCTATCTAGCAAATATGGTAATAATATCTGTTTTCCCACATCATACTTTTCCGGTTCTCTACTTCCGCCTCCATCTATTAATATCTTAGTTCCATTAGGAGTACATATATATGTACTATCTCCCTGTCCTACATCCACAAAATATATCTTTAGATCTCCTTTCCAGTTTGTATTTATAATAATATTCATTACTAAAGATATAATAATAACTGTCGGTACAATCTTTTTTAATATTATTTTATTTCGTTTCTTTATAAATATAATTAGACAAGTTATGACTATATATATTGCAATCATTGTTATTACACTAGGTGTTCCAACAGTTATATTTGATATTGGGATTTTTGCAATTATATATGTGGCTTTTATAATAAGTTTCAGTATTATATTCAAAAAGATTCCCACAAATTTTGCTATCGGTAGCATGATTACCGATAGCATCAAAGTAATTAATCCCAAAACTATTGCTAAGCCTAATAGTGGTCCTAAAAGTAGATTTGCTATCAAGAAATTTAGAGATATCATATTAAAATAATATAGAGTAATTGGGAAAATTAGTAATGTAGCACTCAACGTCACATATGTATTTTCTAATATATATGTTTTTATTTTTGAATTGTATTTATGATTTTGCTCAAATTTATTTAACTCTTTATTCAGTATAACAATTCCAATCGTTCCCAAATACGAAAGCTGTAGTCCTAAATTAAATATGGTAAACGGATTATCTATTATAGTACATAACAATGCAAATGCTAAAGTTTCAAAACTATCAGCTTTTCTATATATCAGTATGGCTATAATTGACAATATCGAACTAATTCCGGCTCTAATCACAGATAGGCTCATGCCAGTCATTATCATGAATATTATTATTGAAATTATATTAATAATATAACATCTTCTTTTTCCAATTAATTTCTCATTTAATATAAAATTTAAGCCTAATACTAGATAAGAAAGATGAGCTCCAGAGACTGCTAACATATGTGACAAACTGCAATTTTTAAAACTCTCTTTTATATCATCATCTATGTCAGAACTATCCCCTAGTAATATTCCTATTGCTAAACCTGCTTCTTCTTTATCTAAAATCTTTATAAAATTTTCCTTTAATCTGTTTCGTAATTTATTTATAAACATATTGGCAAAACTTAAATTCTTCTTTTTTAAAACTTTTAACTCATTTTCACAATTCAGAATCCCATATATCTTTTTATTTTTCAAATACTCTTGATAATTACTTCCTTTATAATTTCTTCTTCCTTCTGCTTCATCATAGAAGCCTGATATTTTGACTTGATTTCCATATTCTAATTTTATTTTTTCGCTTTTTCTTATATACAGTAAAAACTTTTTACCTTTATATTTATTGTCTGTATCACCTTTCATTTGGTCAATTTTCACTACTGTAGTATATCTATAATTAGTTTCTTTTATATCATCACATATAGTTGCAACAGCAGTAATTTCTTTGCTGTTAAAATCTTTATAAAACTTTTCATATTTATTATTTAAATACACCGTTTTTCCTGTTGCTATTATTATTGTTACTATAATTACGGTGATTACTTTATTGTATTTTTTTAATTTTATTGTTGTTATAACAGCCATTAAAGCAATTAGTACAACAAGAGGTATACTTTTTTGTAAGTATACCCCTATAATTATTCCTAAAACATATGATATAGCAACAATTAAAAGTGGTCTTTGCATATTATCTCCTTTTAATTTGCCATATGTTTATTTAGTTTAAATCACTAAATCAATCTTCTTGCAGTTGCATATCTATTATAATATCCACCAGATAATAGTGTAGATATTTTTACGCAATAACCTGAACCAGATGATGCGTGTATAAACTCTCCATCTCCTATATAAATTCCACAATGTCCTATTCCGTCCATTGTTGGATATTCTAAAAAGAATACTAAATCTCCTGGTTGTAAATCTTCTTTTGCAACATATTTCCCTTTATTAGCCTGTGCACTAGCTGAATGGCTTAATGAATAGCCAAAGTGTTTATATACATACATTGTAAATCCAGAGCAATCAAAAGATGAGCTTCCAGATTCTCCATATACATATGGGCATCCTAAATACTGCTTTGCATATGCTACAATTTCTTCTCCAAGATTAGGTGATGCCGTATTAGTAGACTGTGTCTTTTCTTGTTCTATATCTATAAATCTACCACTTCTGTTAGTTTCTTCTTCCTTGCTATCAGACAATAAATTCTTATAAATATATCCTTCATGTTCGTTATATTTTACCTTATACCAATCACCATTTTCCCCAATTACAGTAACATCAGTATTCTTTATTAAGGATGTTACTATCTCTTCACTTGTAGATGGTCCTTTTCTTATATATACTGATAGGGCATTTATATATTTGGTAACATTATTATCATATAAAACTTCATCAGAATTGTCCTTTGGTTCTTCTGTAGGTTTATCTTCTTCTGCTGCTTTAGTTGTATCATTGTTGTCATCACTTGCTTTTGTAGTATCTATTCCACTAACTATCCAACCAGATATACTATCAGTTTGTATAAAAGTCCATTTATTTGCTTTAGAAACAACTGTTACAGTATCGCCCTTTTTCAACATTCCAATCGTATTAGAATTAATTAAAGGCAAAATTTTTATCGCTGTTTTTTCCACATCTATTGTCATAGTAGTTCCGACTGGATCATTATTACTTACAGGATTCTCATTAGTAGTTATTTCCGTTTTTGTTTCCTCATCTTTCACTTTAATGTAATCTTTACTAACATATCCTTCTATATCTTTATATTTTACTTTATACCATCCGTCTGATTCAGATATTATTTCTACTTCATCATCTTGACTTAACAATTTTAAGATATCAGCAGATGTTGATGCTTCTTTTCTCAAATTTAGAGTTTCAGTATCTACCTTTCCTGTTGATGCTTGTACCTTATTTGCAAATACTATCATTAGCATAACTATTGCACTTGCTATTAAATATTTAACTTTATTCATACTCTTCTCCTAAATAATATATTTTTATTAGTTCTTTAGTATTCACGCCTATAGTATATAATTAAACTCCCAAAAAGTCAATTTTTATATGATATATTTTAAATTTTTTATAATTTTTATGTAGAATAAAAATAGCAAGGTTATACAATTTTTTGTACCCCTTGCTATTAATTTATTTTATAGTTATTACTATGCTAATATTTCAGAAACAACACCTGAACCTACTGTTCTACCACCTTCACGGATAGCGAATCTTAGTCCTTTTTCGATAGCGATTGGTGTAATTAATTCGATTGTCATGTTTACGTTATCTCCTGGCATAACCATTTCTGTTCCAG
>OLHG01000557.1_pt1 | contig 26253 bp, 23 predicted proteins | sample 1605971 | NCBI WGS metagenome assembly OLHG01 (sample SAMN03283289) | human gut metagenome | biome: human-associated habitat; material: feces | host: Homo sapiens | place: Peru | collected 2012 | reverse complement strand
AATGGAATAAGTAGTGAGGAAAAATATAGTAAAAATTTCATTCCTACTGATGGTTAGATAGATTATCTTACTACTAATGATAAAAAAAACAATACTAAAAGGAGAGGTAAAAAATGAAAACATATCTTGTAACAGGTGGTGCTGGATTTATTGGTTCATCACTAACAGAAAAATTATTAAATGAAGGGAATAGAGTAATTGCTATTGATAATTTCTGTGATTATTATAGTCCATTACTAAAAGAAAAAAATATTAAGGATTTTTTAGATAATCCTAATTATAAATTATATCGTACAGATATTAGAAACAGTGAAGATATAAAGAAAATATTTAGTGATAATAAAATTGATGTTATAGTACATCTTGCTGCGATGGCAGGAGTAAGACCATCAATTGAAAATCCGTTATTATATCAAGAAGTAAATGGAATGGGAACTCAAAATATTTTAGAATCAGCAAAATTAAATAATATTAACTCTTTAGTTATGGCGTCTTCTAGTAGTGTATATGGTAATTGTAAAGAAATACCATTTAGGGAAAATATGATAGTAGATTTTGCTATTAGTCCATATGCTGCTACTAAAAAATCAAATGAAGTAATGGCACACGTATATCATAAACTAAATAATATGAATATTATTATGCTTAGATTCTTTACTGTGTATGGTCCAAAACAAAGACCTGATTTAGCAATAAATAAATTTACTAGATTAATGCTTGAAGGAAAGAGTATTCCAATGTATGGTGATGGAACAACTTCAAGAGATTATACTTATATTGATGATATTGTTGATGGCATAATTAAGTCTTGTGATTATGTAGAAAATAATGATAATGTTTATGAAATAATTAATCTTGGAAGTAATAATCCAATTAGTTTAAAAGAAATGATTAATACAATAGGTGAAGTATTAAATGTAGAACCTAATATTGAAGTATTACCAATGCAACCAGGTGACGTAGATAGAACATATGCTGATATAACAAAAGCAAATAAATTATTAGGATATAATCCTAGTATTACCTTTAAAGAAGGAATAGAAAAATTTGTTCTTTGGTATAAAGAAAATAATTAAAATACAAAATTTAATGTTTTGTATTTCTTTTTTTATGTTATAATTTAATTAAAGGTAGGTGTTTTATGAAGAAAAAATTATTTATTTTATTTTTAATTTCTTTGATGTTAGTTGGTTGTGGTAAGAAAACTGAATCGAAGGAAAAGAAAGAAGAAAAGAAGGAAGAAGTAGTTAAGGAAGAAAAGAAGGTATCTATTATAGATATTAATAGTGATACTAGACCATATGCAGTTATGATTAATTGTCATGGGGAAGCACTTCCACAAGCAGGATTAGATAATGCTTATATAGTTTATGAGTTGATGGTTGAAGGTGGTATTACTAGGATGATGGCATTATTTAAGGATGTTAATGTTAGTAAAATTGGTTCTGTTAGAAGTGCTAGGACTCAATATTTAGATTATGTATATGAAAATGATGCTATATATGCTCATGCTGGTGGTGCAGAAGATGCTTTGAAGAGAATAGCAAGTGAAGGAATTAATGATGTAGATGTTGATGGTCAATATGGTTTTAGAGATACTACATTAAATAGAGCGTGGGAACATAAGCTATTTACTTCGACGGATTTAATAAAGCAAGGGGCTAATAATCGTGGATACAGAATTACTACTGAAATTCATAGTTTATTAAATTATAGTGCTGATGAAATAGATTTAAGTTCTTATGAAGGAAGTAGTGTAGCAAATAATGTCAGTATTAAATATTCTGATTATAGAACCTCTAATTATGTTTATGATAGTGAAAATAAGGTTTATTTAAGAAAAATGAATAATACAGATAATGTTGATTTGGTTACTGGTAAACAATATGCTGTAAAAAATATTATTATATATGGAATTAATTATTCTGGGTATTGTGATCACGGTTATTGTGCTTATGTTAAAATAGATAATGTTGGTAGTGGGGAAGGTTATTATGTATCTGATGGATATAGTATTCCTATTACTTGGAGTAAAAGTGGCAAAAATGAAAAAACTATTTATAAAGTAAAAGCAACTGGTGAAGAATTAAAAGTAAATGATGGTAATACATATATTCAAATATATCCAACTAGTGGTAATTTGAATATTAGTTAAGAAAGGATGAAAAAATGAAAACATTAGTAGCATATTTTTCTTGTAGTGGTGAAACTAAAAAAGTAGCAATAGGTATTTCTAAGTTAGTTAATGGTGATATATACGAAATAGAACCAGAAATTCCATACACTAGTAAGGATTTAGATTGGCAAGATAAAAAAAGTCGTAGTACAATAGAAATGGAAGATAAGGATTCTAGACCAAAAATTAAGAATAAATTAGATAATATGGATGAATATTCTACTATTTACTTAGGATTTCCTATTTGGTGGTATGTTGCTCCAAGAATTATTAATACATTTTTAGAAAATTATGATTTATCTAATAAAAAAATTGTTTTATTTTGTACTTCGGGTGGAAGTAGTATAGATAATTCTTATAATGAATTAAAAAAATTATATGATTTAAACTTGGTATGTGGTGAAAGATTAGGTTCATATAATTCTTTGGAAGATTTAGAAAATTTTATTAATAAATATTAATTAACTCTATTTATGATAGAGTTTTTTTGTTAACTAGAAGTTTAATAATTTGCTAATATTGTCAAAATGTGTTATATTGTAATTATATTAATTAGAAGGAGTGTTATTTGAATGAAAATTGCAGTAGCAGGAACTGGTTATGTTGGTTTAGTAACTGGAGTAACATTAGCACATATTGGACATAATGTAACGTGTGTTGATATAGATGAAGAAAAAATTAAAACTATGAGTAATTGTATAAGTCCAATATATGAGGAAGGACTTGAAGAATTAATGAGAGAAAATAAGGAAAGATTAACTTATATAACCGATTATAAAAGTGCTTATAAGGATGCTGAAATTATTTATATTGGTGTAGGTACCCCAGAACGAATCGATGGTTCAGCTAATTTAGATTATGTTTTTGGAGTTTGTGAACAAATTGCTGAATCAGTAGAAAATGATTGTATTGTCGTAGTTAAATCTACTGTTCCAATTGGCACTAATGACAAAATTGAAGAATTTCTTAATTCAAAGGTAAAACATAATGTTAAGATAAGTGTAGCAAGTAATCCTGAATTTTTAGCACAAGGAACAGCAGTTAGAGATACTTTATATGCTTCAAGGATAGTAATTGGTACAGAAAATGATTTTGCTAAAGAAAAACTATTGAAGTTATATGAACCATTAACAAAAGAACCTTATAATGTTCCAATATTAGCAACTGATCGTAGAAGTGCAGAAATGATTAAGTATGCTTCGAATGATTTTCTTGCTTTAAAGATTTCTTATATTAATGAAATTGCTAATCTTTGTGAAAAGTTAAATGCTAATATTGTGGATGTTGCTCATGGTATGGGATTTGATAGTAGAATTGGTTCAAAATTTTTAAATGCTGGTATTGGTTATGGTGGAAGTTGTTTTCCTAAAGATACTAAAGCATTACATCATTTAAGTGTTGAATATGGCGTTGAAGCAAAAACTATTAAGGCTTGTATTGAAGTAAATGAAAATCAAAAAATTAAGTTATTTAGAAAGTTATCAGAAGATTTAAAAGATTTAAAAGGAAAAACTATTGCTGTTTTAGGGCTTACTTTTAAACCAGGAACTGATGATTTAAGAGAAGCACCATCAATTGTTAATATTGAATTATTATTAGATGCTGGGGCAAATGTTAAAGCATATGACCCAATTTCTACAGAAACTTTTAAAAAGAGAATATCTTTGAAATGTGAAGATGATTCAGTTACAGGTACAATAAGTTATTATACTGATATTGATAAAGCAATTAAGGATGCTGATGCTACTTTAATTATGACTGAATGGCCTCAAATTAAAGATTATGAAATATCTAAATATAAAAAACTTATGAAAACTCCAAGAGTATATGATGGAAGAAATTGTTATTCTTTAGATAAAACTAAAGATATAAGTTATTATTCTATAGGAAGAAAGTAACCAAGAAATTGGTTATTTTTTTTGTTTTTGTGTCAAAAAAGTGTCAAATTTTAAAAATATAGCAAAATAAAAAATGAAGGCAAAAATGACCCCTAATTTAACTTTTTGAGTCCTATAGGTTCAAAATGTTAAATTGACCCCCAAAAATGCCTTCAAAAAAATTTTTTCTCGTTTGCATCAAAAATTCAAATATGCTACCCTCTAGGTGAAAGGAGGGAGTTTATGGTGAATCAAATCGTTTTAGTAGGAAGACTAGTTAAAACTCCAGAATTGAAGTTAACAGAAAACGGCAAACCTACAACAACAATTACTTTAGCAGTACCAAGAAACTATAAAAATCTAAATGGTGAATACGATACAGATTTTCTTGAATGTACTTTATGGACTGCCATTGCAGAAAATACTACTGAGTATTGTCGAACTGGTGATATGCTTGGCGTAAAAGGAAGAGTTCAAACTAGAGTAATCGAAGCAGATGACGGAAGCAAAAGAAAAAAAACAGAAATAATTGCAGAAAAAGTAACATTCTTATCAACTGCAAGAAGAAAAGAAGACGAAAACAAAGAAGAAAAATAGCAATAATACATACCCCTTTAAAAATTGCTATAGATAAAAAAGATAACTATTATCACCAAAAAGTTATCTTTTTCTTCAATTTATACAATAAAAATCAAAAAAAGTCCATAATAACTATATACAATTTAAAAAAATTATTGTAAAATATTAATTAACAAGGAGATAACTTTGTATAAAGTAGTAAAAGGAATGATTTTTGATGTTAATTGGTAAAAGAATTAAAGAATTAAGAATTAAAAAAGGGTTATCACAGCAACAATTAGGAGATATAATTGGTGTTACAAAAGTTTCCATATGTGGATATGAAAATGGTACAAGAATACCTAGTTTAGAAACATTTGAATTAATGTCTGATTTATTTGGAATAACAACAGATTATTTACTAGGTAGAGAAGTAATAATTAAAGATGGTAATACTAAAGAATTCGTTGGTACTATGTCACAAGATGATATAAACTTAATATCAGAATTAAAACATTACAATAATCTATATAATAAAATGACTAAAGATACCAAAAGATATGTAAACTTAATTAATAAAAAAATGAACTAGGAGGATTATAATGGATATTAAAGAATTATATGAAAAAGATTATATTGATAAAAAAGTAGAAATACAAGGTTGGGTAAAAAACCATAGAAAACAAGCACACTTTGGTTTTATAGATTTATATGATGGCACAACATTTAAAACATTACAAGTTGTTTATGATGATGCATTAGAAAATTTCGAAGACATAACTAAAATAAAAATAGGAAGTGCTGTAACAGTAACAGGAAAACTTATTAAGTCCCCAAAAGAAGGACAAGAATTTGAACTTACATTAGAAAGTTTAACCCTTGAAGGAGACTGTCCTGATGATTACCCACTTCAAGCAAAAGGAAGACCAACAAGAGAATTCTTAAGAGAAATTGCTTATTTAAGACCAAGAACTAACTTATTTCAAGCAGTATTTAGAGTAAGAAGTGTTGCAGCATATGCTATACATAAATATTTTCAAGAAAGAGGATACGTATACGTACATACTCCATTAATAACTGCTAATGATGGTGAAGGAGCAGGACAAATGTTCCAAGTAACAACACTAGATTTAGATAAAATTGCTAGTTCACAAAAAGTAGATTACGAAAAAGATTTCTTTGGTAAAAGAGTAGGACTTGCCGTAACAGGACAATTAGAAGGTGAAACATTTGCAATGGCATATAAAAAAATATATACATTTGGTCCAACATTTAGAGCAGAAAACTCAAATACCAAAACACACGCTTCAGAATTCTGGATGATTGAACCAGAAATAGCATTTTGTGACTTAAACCAAGTAATGGATATCGAAGAAGATATGCTAAAATACATCGTCAAATACGTTTTAGATAATTGTCAAAACGAAATGGAATTTTTAGATAAATTTGTTGAAAAAGGATTAATAGAAAAATTAACAAAACTAATTAATAGCAAATTTACAAGAATTAAACACGAAGACGTAATAACAATATTAAAAGAAGCAAAAGTAGAATGGGAATTCAAACCAGAATATGGTGAAGACATTGCCAAAGAACACGAAAAATATATTACTGAGTATTTTAACGGACCAGTATTTATAACTGACTGGCCTAAAGACATAAAAGCATTTTATATGAAACAAAACCCAGATGGCAAAACAGTTGCAGCAGTTGACTTAGAAGTACCACAAGCTGGAGAATTAATGGGAGGTTCTCAAAGAGAAGAAGATTACAATAAACTAATAACTAGAATGAAAGAACTTGGAGTTCCTACCGAAGGAATGGACTGGTACTTAAATTTAAGAAAATTCGGTGGTTGCAAACACTCTGGTTTTGGTATGGGATTTGAAAGATTATTAATTTATTTAACTGGTGTTGAAAACATAAGAGATGTAATTCCATATCCAAGAACACCATATAATTGTGAATTTTAATAAATTAGAGCACAAAGTGTTCTTTTTTTGATATAATTAACTAAAGGAGTGATATAATGCTAAACCTAATCTATAATTTATTTATTGGACTTCCACTTTTAATAATAAAGTTTTCTCTCTATTTTGTATCAGCAATATTCGCAGGAATTTATGTCATAGCAAAAGAAATAATTATTCATATATTAGCATTATTTGGTTTAATTTTTAGTAATAATGGTAATAATAAATATAACAAACAACAAAAAAATAATATCAAAGTATATAATTACTATCAAGAAGAACCGCAACCTAAAAAAGCAAAAAAAACTTTATCATTTAAAGAAGAAGAATTTGAAAAAGAAGCAGAACTTTGGGGATTATCCGAAGAAGATAAAAGAATAGCCAAAGAAGAAAGAATGACACCAGCAGAATTTATCGAAGCAGAAGAAAGAGATGACGACGAACTATTCACTGACGAATAAAAAATGGAAAAAATTACAAGTATAAATTCCTTCCAGTATGCCAAATTAATAGTGAAAGGAGTAATTTATGAAAAAGATAATACTATGTTTAGGTATAATTACTTTATTATCTGGTTGTGGAGAAAAAGAAGAAGTTCTAACGTGTACTAAAGAAACCACTTATAATGGTCTTACAAGTGGAACAAAATATGAAGTAACATATAAAAACGATGAAGTAAAACACGTAAAAATAACTTATGATTATAACCAAGACACAACTACTGATGGCGTTGGTACTGGAACAGATGGCACAACAAATGAAGACGGAAAAGTCAAACAAGAAGACGGCGTTGTTGGTGGTGCAGTTGGTGAAGCAACATCAGATATAATTGGTGGAATATATGATACAATATTAGATTTATCAGGATTAAAAACTAGACATACAAATCAAATAAATAACACTAATATCGAAGGATTTACTTCCAAAGTCGAAGGTAATACCAATACAAGTTATAAAGTTGTTTATGATTTAGACTTAACAAAAATTAGTGATACTGATATAACAAAATTTAATGTTGACAGAAACTTTACAACACTAAAAAACAATTATACTAATCAAGGTCTAACTTGCAAATAGTTAGATTTTTTTTCTATTATTTCTCTTGTAAAACACATACACTTATTATATAATTATAATGAAGGAAAGTGATAAAATGAATAAATATAAAACAATGGACGCCAACGAAGCAGTAGCAAATATAGCATATAAATTTAGTGAATTTTGTGGAATATATCCCATAACACCAGCATCTCCAATGGCAGAAAAAGTAGATTTAATTAGTACCACAAATGAAGTAAACTTCTTTAATAATAAAGTAAAAGTAGTAGAAATGCAGTCTGAAGCAGGTGCTGCAGCATTAGTACACGGAGCATTAAATTCAGGAATATTAGCAACAACATTTACTGCCAGTCAAGGATTACTTTTAATGATACCATCATTATATAAAATTGCTGGAGAAATGTTACCAGGAGTATTCCATATTGCCGCTCGTTCCTTATCAACCCACGCATTATCAATTTTCGGAGATCATCAAGATATCTATGCCGTAAGACAAACCGGAGTATGTATGCTTGCCTCATCAAATCCAAATCAAGCATATCACCTTGCAGCAATATCACACCTATCTGCAATAAAGTCTAGTTTACCATTCGTTCATTTCTTTGATGGTTTCAGAACTAGTCACGAAATAAGTAAAATAAAACTATTAGACTATTCCAAAATAGAAAAACTAATAGATAAAAAAGCATTAGAAAACTTTAGAAACAGACAAATGAGTAACATAAACCCTAATACAAGAGGAACTGCCGAAAATGATGACATTTATTTCCAACATACAGAATCCAGAAATGAAGATTATAACAACGTTGCTAATATCGTCGAAGAATATATGGATAAATTTAATAAAATAGAAAACACTAACTATAAACCATTTAATTATTATGGAAGCAAAAAAGCAAAATATGTAATAGTTGCTATGGGAAGCGTATGTAATACCACAAGAGAATTAATAAATTACCTAAACGATTCCGACTTAGGATTAGTAGAAGTCCATTTATATAGACCATTCTCTAAAGAACATCTAATCAAAGTATTACCTAAAACCGTAACAAATATTGCTGTTTTAGATAGAACAAAAGAACCAGGTTCATCTGGAGAACCATTATATTTAGATGTCGTAAATGCCCTAAAAGGAAAAAATATCGATATAATCGGAGGAAGATATGGACTATCATCAAAAAATACCACAAGTAAAGATATCCTTGCAATCTATACCAACCTAAAAACCAAAAATAAAAACAACTTTACCATAAGTATAAATGATGATGTAACAAGATTAAGCCTACAAGTTGATAATAACTTTAAAGTACAAACAAAATCTAAAGAATACCTATTTTATGGATTTGGTTCAGATGGAATGGTATCAACATCTAAAGACTTACTAAAAATAATCGGAGACCATACAAAAAATAACGTCCAAGGATATTTCCAATATGATTCCAAAAAATCAGGCGGTGTAACAAGAAGTCACATAAGAATAAGTAATGAAGAAATATTATCATCTTACTACGTAGATAATCCATCACTAATAGTAATATCTAAAGATAGTTATATTTATAAATATGATATTCTAGATAATATCAAAGAAAATGGTATAGTATTATTAAATACCAACCTAGAAGAAAACAAACTAATCCAAACATTACCGAATAAAGTAAAAAAAATAATATCTGATAAAAACTTAAGTTTATTTATAGTAGATGCATACAAAATAGCAAATAGTCTAGGATTAAAAAATAAAATAAGTACCTGTATGGAAGTATGTATATTTAAAATAACTCAAGACTTACCGATGTTTAAAGTAAAAAAAATAATGAAAGAAACAAATGAATCAAGATTTAAACATAAAGGGCAAAAAATAGTAGATATAAATAACAAAATAGTCGAAGTATCAGATAAATATTTACATAAAGTAGAAATAGATAGTTCTTGGTCTAAATTAAAAATAGAAAAAGAAAAAGAATTAAATTTCTATGAAACAATTAATAACCTAAAAGGAGATACATTACCAGTAAGTGCCTTTTTAGATAAAAAACAAGGAATAATTGAACCAGGAACAACAAAAAAAGAAAAACGCGAAGTAACAGAAACAGTACCTTGTTGGATAGAAGAAAATTGTATTCAATGTAACAGATGTGCCTTTTCTTGCCCTCACGGAGTAATTAGACCATTTTTAACCTCAAAAGAAGATAAAGTAGAAAGTATCCCATCACTTATGCCTAAAGATACAAACTTTACAATAGGAATATCTTACAAAGACTGTACTGGTTGTGGCGTATGTGTAAATGCCTGCCCTGGAAAATTAGGTAAAAAAGCATTAGAAATGAAACCATATAACAAAGAAGAAGATAACCAAGAAGTATTTGACTACTTACTTAACAATAACCTAAACGAAGAAAAAAGATTACCAATAAAAAATGTCAAAAACATCTCGCTAAAAGAACCAAAATTTGAATTTTCTGGTGCCTGTGCTGGTTGTGGCGAAACACCATATTTAACAAACCTAACCAGAATGTTTAACGATAACCTAATAATTGCCAACGCTACAGGTTGCTCTTCAATTTATAGTGCTAGTATGCCATCAACTGCTTACAGCGTTCCTTGGTCTAGCAGTTTATTCGAAGATAATGCCGAATACGGATTAGGAATAAAATCAGGAATTAACCTAAAAAGAGAAAAAATTAAAAAATATATGCAAGATAATAACAACCAATTATTTAAAAAATGGTTAGATAATATGGAAAACTACGAAATATGCCTTGAAGTATCCAAAGAAATAGATTATCAAAAACACCCATATCTAGAAAAATTAAAAGATTACATTGTACCAAAATCAATGTGGATAATCGGTGGAGACGGATTTGCTTATGATATTGGTTACGGAGGATTAGACCACGTTCTATCAACAAATGAAAATATCAATATCCTAGTATTAGATACCGAAGTATATTCAAATACTGGAGGACAGTCTTCAAAATCAAGTAATCACGGTTCCATTGCCTCATTTTCAGCAAGTGGTAAGAAAAACTATAAAAAAGACCTAGCAAGAATAGCAATGTGTTATCCTCACGTATACGTAGCACAAACAAATATTGGATATGACAAAGAACAATATCTAAAAGTATTAAACGAAGCAAATAATCACAATGGACCATCACTAATAATTGCATATTCTCCTTGTATAGAACATGGAATTAAAACAGGTATGGAACATAGTCAAACAAATGCCTACCTAGCAACCGAATGTGGTTATTTCCCAACATTTAGATATAGTCCAGAAACAGATAAATTAACCCTAGATAGCACACCAAACTTTGAAAAATATAATGACTTTCTAATGACTGAAAATAGATATGCTAATTTAAAACAAATAAATAAAAAAGACTGTGATACTATCTTAAAAGAACAACAAGAATGGGCCGAAAAAAGATATAAATTCTACAAAAAACAAGAAGAATCAAACTAAGATTCTTTTTTCCTTTACTAACACACCATAAAATGATATAATTAAGAGGAAAGGTAGGATAAAATATGAGTAAAATAGTAATAGCACTTGGAGGAAACGCTTTAGGTAAAACCCCAGAAGAACAATTAAAATTAGTACAAAATACCGCAAAAAGTATTGTAGAAATAGTAAAAGAAGGACATGAAGTAATAATCGCTCACGGAAACGGACCACAAGTAGGAATGATTAACCTAGCAATGGACTTTGCCTGTGAAAATAATGCTGGAACACCAAATATGCCATTCGCAGAATGTGGCGCAATGAGTCAAGGATATATTGGATATCACTTACAACAATCAATTTCCGAAGAATTAAGAAAAAACAATATAAACAAAGACTGCGTAACACTTATTACCCAAGTCGAAGTAGATAAAAACGATAAAGCATTCAATAATCCAACAAAACCAGTAGGAATGTTTTATAGCAAAGAAGATGCCCTAAAAATAGAAAAAGAAAAAGGTTATACCTTTGTCGAAGATGCTGGAAGAGGATATCGTAGAGTAGTACCTTCACCAAAACCAATAAATATTATTGAATTAAACGTAATTAAACAATTAATAGAAAACAATAATATTGTAATTGCTGTCGGAGGTGGCGGAATTCCAGTAATTAAAACAGAAAACGGATACGTTGGAACAGATGCCGTAATAGACAAAGATTTATCAAGTGCTAAATTAGCAACACAATTAAATGCTGATATATTATTAATATTAACTGCAGTAGATAAAGTATATATAAATTACAACAAAGAAAACCAAAAATCATTAGATGAAATAACTCTAGAAGAAGCACAAAAATATATAGAAGAAGGACAATTTGCTAAAGGTAGTATGTTACCAAAAGTTGAAGCGTGTATGAATTTTGTTAAATCTTACCCTGAAGGAAAAGCAATAATAACTTCATTAGATAACGCTAGGGAAGCATTACTTGGTAAAACAGGAACAGTAATTAAAAACAAATAATTAATAGTAATACTAACATAAAAAGGAGTGTTAATATGGATAGTTATGTAAAATTAAAAGAACGATTAGTAGAAATAACCAAACAAATAGAAACTATAGAACAAGGAAAAGACATAAATTTCGAATTAACTTATATCTATGAATTCTATAACAGTAACCAAGAAATATTTCAAGGATACCATCTTCCTACCAAAGAAGAACTTCTTTCAGAAAACAAAGATAAATTAATATTAACTCTAAATCTTTTAGAAACATTTATCAATATGCCAGATTTATCTATCGAAGACAAAGATTTTATATTAAAAAATATTTCTACAATTAAAGAATCAGTATCTAAACAAAAAGATATTTTAGAAAAACTAACCAAAGAAAAAGAAAAAATAGAAAAATTAAGTGAAGAAAGAAAAAAATATCTATTAGATAAAATAGGTGAAGTAAATGCTTGTGATAAAGAAATAACTATTATTAACAAAAGAATATCTGAATTACAAGAAAATACTAGTATTTCAGATGTTATGAGAAATTTAGAACTTGGAAAAGAACTAGATAAAAGAAGAGAAATAAAATCAAAAATGATTTCTCTAAAAGAAGCACTAAGAAATGAAGAACATTTTACCGAAGACGCAACATTATTAGCACAAGAAATATTAGCTGTTACTAACAAAGTAACAACAGATAACCTTGAAAATACAGCACCACAAGAACAACCGAAAGAAAGTAATCCACAAGAACCACCTAAAGAACCAGAACCAAAACATATTTTTAGAAAATCAACATTAAAAATTAAAGATCCAGTTCCTTATAAAAAAATAAGTGACCTTGGAGTAGATAAAAGTTTATTAGGTAAATTGGTAGTAAAACAAGAAGATGGAACATATTTAGAAATAGATAAATCAATAGAAAAAGAACCAGCAATATTAGTATTACCAGATAACGCTATAATTAATGAAGAAAAAAATTCATATGACATTCCAGATAATACTCCCGAAGAATTTGTTCCTGACACTCCAGACTTTTCTGGCGAACTAGAAGTAAGAGAATCATACAAAAACTGGATACTAGAACAAAAGGTGAAATTAAGGAAAAATCTAAAAGCAGTGTTTGGAATATTATCAATTGCTTCAAAACTTACATCAAAATTAATGAATAGAAAACGTAATAAAGAAAATAATAACACTATATCATTAGAAAGCATTAAACAAACCCTAGAAACAGTAGAAAAATTAATTACAGAAAATCTAGAAATTATCGAAGAACAAGATGCCGTTGAATTAAAAACATTAGGAAAAGAACTTGAAGAAAAATCTCAAGAATATGCTAGTAAAAAAGATAATTTAACTTCTGAAGAACAAGAAGAATTCCTACAAGAACTAGGAGAATTAGATGCTAACTTAAGAAATAAAGCAAAAATCGTTTATAGAAAAATATGCTTAAAAGAACAAAAACTAGAAGAAGAATCAAAGGGGAAATCTAGATGAATTTAGAAAAATTAAGCGTTGTTAAATTAAGCAACAATAAAAAAATAATAATCTTAGAAAAACTAGACTATCAAGGAATTACTTATTTATATGTTGATGATGTAAAAGAAGACGAAAGTGATACATTAGATAATTATTACATAATGAGAGTAAACAACAATGGAACAATTCAAAAAGAAGAAAATATCGAAGTATTAACAAAAATAATTCCTGAATTAACAAAACTAGTTAAAGCAGATTATCAAAAATAAGAAGTGTACCCCAAATACACTTCTTTTACTTAACTATAAAAATAGGAATAATAATACCAACCACAATAGATAAAAACAAAATAATTAAAACACCATACCAACTAACAAAAGCAGAATTATTTAAAACAACATTATTTCCATATTTAGTAAATCTTTTAGAATTAACCATAACTAACCAATTAATAAAATCATTATATTTACCCTCATCATCAATTAATTCAATTCTCCTAATAAATAACTCTTTATTTATATTATTACTAATTAAAAAATTATAAACAGTATTAACAATTCCCTTAATTCTAATAAACTCACTCTCATAATTATTACCATTACTTAACAAATTATCCTTATCCCTAACCATCAAAAGTATTTCAGTAATATTATCCTTATCAACCTTATTACCATATACCTCTAATTTATTTTGAATATTAACATCATCATCATTATCAAATACCATAAATATCCTTATATCACTAATAATCTTTTTAGGAAGTAACAAATAATAAGTACCAAGTTTATCATCATTAATAACATAAATATTACTATTTTCTAACTCTTTAATCTTAACAGCATTCTCCATATCACACCTCTATTATATTAATTATATAATAAAAACAAAAATTTGAAAATATTTTTATTGAAATTTAATCAAATATGCTATATAATATACATATAAATATTAAAAACGAAGACCAAGAGGAGTAGATTATTAATAGTTTTTAGCGAGGAAATGATGGTGAAAGATTTCTAACAAAAAATAATCGAAGGTTGCTTGTAAGTTGTATAATACCGCGTAATTGCGTTAAAAATAAGAGTATAAATTAAGGTGGTACCACGATAATTCGTCCTTTGGGATGGATTATTTTTTTAAAGGAGGACAAATATGAAAAGTAGTAGAGTAATGAGAATATTCGAACAATACGTAAAAAAATTTGATATGAATAATGCCAATATAAAAGTAAAATACTTTCATAGTTTAAAAACAATGGAACTATGTAGACAAATAGCAACAAACCTAAATCTATTTACTGAAGAAGAAATAGTAGTTTGTGAATTAGTAGGATTATTTCACGAAATAGGTAGTTTTGATAAAAATCCAGAATTCCATATAATAAATGATAACTACGAAGATTACACAACCAAAACTTTAGAAATATTATTTGATAATGGATTAATGAGAAAAATAACCCCAGATACGAAATTTGATGCCATAATAAAACTAGCAATTTTCTCATTAAATAAAAACGGATATCCAGAAAATCTAGATAAAAAAGTTATTGCATTCTGTGATATCCTAAAAGACGCTCATAAATTAGATTTATTTAGATTAGCAATAAATTACCCATACCTTGATACTAGAATAGAAACATATCCTAGTGCAATGGTATATAATGAATTCAAACTATTTAGAAAAATCGAAGAAAAATTAACAGAAAATAATGCCGACGAAATACTATCAGTATTATCAAATATATTCTCATTTTCACATAAATATAGTTACTTTATAGCAAAAGAAGAAAACTACGTAACTAAACTAATAAAATCATTAACATTTAATGATGAAAACATAAAAAAATTCTTTTTATCATTAGAAAACGTTTTAAATATATACATAGAAAGGAACATCGGTGGTTTAAATGTTAGACAAGAAATATAATCACTTATCAGTAGAACAAAATAAATATAATAATTGGAAAGAAAAAGGTTACTTTAACTCTGGAGATTTAACAAAAGAACCTTTTTGTATCGTTATTCCTCCTCCAAATGTAACAGGGAAATTACATCTAGGACACGCTTGGGATACAACCCTACAAGATATCATAATTAGATATAAAAGAATGCAAGGTTATGATGCCTTATGGTTACCAGGAATGGACCACGCTGCCATTGCAACCGAAGCAAAAGTAGTAAAAAGAATAAAGGAACAAGGCCAAACAAAAAGCACTCTAGGTAGAGAAAAATTTCTTGAAGAATGTTGGAAATGGACTAAAGAATACTCAGAAAATATCCGTAACCAATGGGCGAAACTTGGATTATCAGTAGATTATACCAAGGAAGCATTTACCCTAGACGAAAACCTAACCAAAGCAGTAAAAACAGTATTCTGTAACTTATATAATCAAGGTTTAATATATCGTGGAGAAAGAATAATCAACTGGGACCCCGAAGCAAAAACAGCATTATCAAATGAAGAAGTAATATATAAAGATATCGAGGGAGCATTCTATCACATAAAATATTACATCGAAGGAACAAAAGATTACCTTGAAGTAGCAACAACAAGACCAGAAACACTATTCGGAGATACCGCTGTTGCAGTTAACCCAAAAGATGAAAGATATAAACACCTAATAGGTAAAAAAGTAATACTACCAATAGTAAATAAACTAATTCCAATAATTGGTGACGAACACGCAGATATGGATTTTGGAACAGGTATCGTAAAAATAACACCAGCACACGACCCAAATGACTTCGAAGTAGGTAATAGACACAACCTAGAAAGAATTATCGTAATGAACGAAGACGCTACAATGAATGAAAACGCTGGTATCTATAACGGACTAGATAGATTCGAATGCCGAAAACAATTACTAAAAGACCTAACAGATCAAGACTTATTAATATCAATAGAAAAAATAACTCACAATGTCGGACATTCAGAAAGAACAGGAGTAATGGTTGAACCATACCTATCAAAACAATGGTTTGTTGATATGAAAAAACTATCAACTCAAGTTCTAGAAAACCAAAAAAACAAAGATACAAAAGTAAACTTCTTCCCAGAAAGATTCGAAAAAATATTAAATCACTGGATGGAAGACTGTCACGACTGGTGTATATCTAGACAATTATGGTGGGGACATCAAATACCTGCTTGGTATAAAAATGATGAAATATATGTAGGAATGGAAGCACCCCAAGAAGAAGGTTGGGTACAAGATAATGATGTACTTGATACTTGGTTCTCAAGTGCCTTATGGCCTTTTGCCACATTAGGTTGGCCTGATAATACCAAAGACTATCAAAGATATTTCCCAACAGACTGCTTAGTTACAGGATATGACATAATATTCTTCTGGGTTTGCCGAATGGTATTTCAGTCACTAGAATTCACTAAAAAAAGACCATTTAAAGACTGCCTAATTCACGGACTTATCAGAGATAAAGAAGGAAGAAAAATGTCTAAATCACTAGGTAATGGTGTAGACCCAATGGACGTAATAGAAAAATATGGTTGTGACTCATTAAGATATTTCCTAGCAACATCATCTGCTCCAGGAATGGATTTAAGATATGACGAAGAAAAAGTTGCCTCAACTTGGAATTTCATAAACAAAATATGGAATGCCTCTAGATATGTATTAATGAATATTGAAGCCTTCAAAGAAACAGATTACACCCTAGAAAACCTATCAGATAGTGATAAATGGATATTAACAAAACTAAATAAAACCATAGATAACGTTACAAAATCAATGAATAAATATGACTTTAACATCGTTGGAAATACCCTATATAATTTCATATGGACTGATTTCTGTGATAAATATATCGAATTATCTAAATTTAACCAAAATAGTACAACCAAAACAGTCTTACTAACAGTATTAACATCAATAATAAAAATGTTACACCCATTTATGCCATATGTAACCGAAGAAATATATCAAATGTTACCAATAAAAGAAACAGATTCAATTATGATAAGTAACTATCCAATATATCAAAAAGAATATATCTTCCCACAAGAAGAAAAAGAAATAGATAGCATTTTAGAATTTATTACACTATTTAGAAATAAAAAACTAGAATTAAATATTGGTAGTGATTTCCAAGTAATTAATAACATTAAAAATAATAAAAACATTGATATAATACTAAATTCATTAAAAATAAAAGATAAATTAATAGAAAACACCCAAGAAAATATCATAACAATTGAATATAATAATTTATCACTAGGAATAGTTTACGATAACACTAAAAACCTCGAAGAAGAAAGAAAAAACCTAGAAAAAGAAAAAGAAAGATTAGAAAAATCCATCACAAGAAGAAAAACACTATTATCTAACCCAAACTATATTTCTAAAGCACCAGAAAATATCGTAAACAAAGAAAAAGAAGACCTAGAAAAAGAATTAAATCAACTAGAAATAATTAATAATAAATTAAACTAGAACAAAGAAATTTGTTCTTTTTTATCACTTTTTTATTTCCTTTTATTAATTACTTTGATATAATTATACTAAAGGAGTAGAACAATGAAGAAAATATTTTTATTACTAATGGGGGTAATGCTATTAACAGGTTGTGAAATGAAATCAGAACAAGTAATCACAATTAACAATGACAAATCTATGGAAATATCCGGAGATGCAGCAATGGATTACGAATTAATTGATGCAATGTTATCAACAGGTGATAGTTTTGATGAAGAAACTTACGAAACAGAAACAAAAGAATACACCCAAGAAGAAAGACTACAAAAATTCAAAGAAATGATTACAGACAAAAGTATCAACGAAAATGATATCTATGATGATGGAAACTTCATAGGATATAAATTTACAAGTAAAATTGATAACATAGATAACCTAATCGGAGATACACAAAATATCACTACAAATGACTTATCCAAAATAACAACACAAAAAATGTTTACAAAAGAAGGTAACACTTACAAAGGCAAAATTATTATATCAAAAGGTGACGAAGACGAAGAACAAAACAGACAAGAAAATAATGCATCAAGTGGTATAAAAATAACTAATAACTTTACAGTTAATCTTCCATCTAAAGCATTATCAAATAATGCCACAACAGTATCTGAAGACGGAAAAACATTAACTTGGGATTTAACAAAAGATATCCAAACAATTGAATTCGAATTTAATCTTGGAACAAACTATAATATGTTTATAATCGCAGGAATTGCTATTGTCGTAGTATTAATAATCGTATTATTAATAACAGCGTTAATAAAAAAATCAAAAAGCAAAAAAACAAACTATCCACAACCAGAACCAACAAATAACGAACAAATACAACAATTAAATATTAATAGTACACCACAAATAACAGAAATACAACCACAAAATATAATGCCACAACAACAAGTAACAAACGTTGAACCAACAGAACCAGTTATAGAACAACAACCAATGATAAATATTCAACCAATAACTGAACCAACAACAGAAACACAAATACCAGAAGTTCAACCACAAAATATAATCCAACAACCAGAACAAGTAACAAGTGTTGAACCTGTATTAAATGTTGAACCAACCCAACAAATAAACAATAATAACGAAAATCTTAGTAACAATATCAACTAAGATTTTTTTCTTAACTACTATAAAAAAGTAAAAAAATAATGTATAATAATTATAAGGAAGTGAAACTATGAAGAAAGTAATTTTAGTAGATGGCAATAATTTAATGTTTCGTAGTTATTATGCAACTGCATATTCAGGAAATATAATGAAAAATAAACAAGGTTTTCCAACTAATGCCTTATACGGTTTTATAAATATGATGAATAAAATAATAAACGAAGAACAACCAGAATATATCGCTGTAGCATTTGATGTAGGAAAAACATTTAGACATACTAGTTATACAGAATATAAAGGTGGAAGAATAGAAACACCAGATGATTTAAAAAAACAATTCCCTAAAGCATATGAAGTTTTGGAAGCAATGGGAATAAAACATCTAGAATGTCCTGGATATGAAGCAGATGATATCATTGGTACATTAGCAAAAATGGTTGATGAAAATGAAGAATTTATTGCTACAATAATAAGTAGTGATAAAGATTTATTACAATTAATAAGTGATGATGTCGAAGTAAAATTATTAAAACAAAAAGATTATATCAGAATGAATAAACAAGTATTCTTTGATACATATGGTATTGAACCAATAAGAATGATAGATTTAAAATCATTAATGGGAGACGCATCAGATAATATTCCTGGAGTTAAAGGTATCGGAGAAAAAACAGCATTAAAATTATTACAACAATATCAAACACTAGAAAATATTTATAACAATATAGATAAAATAACTGGAGCCACCAAAGTAAAATTAGAAACAGACATAGATAACGCTCATATGAGTAAAGAACTAGCAACTATCTATAAAGAAGTACCACTTAATATAACATTTTCTGATATTACTTATAAAGGTAAAAATAAAGATAAACTAAATGAAATATATAACGAACTAGAATTCTATTCATTTATCAAAAAAGAACAAATAAATATTTCTGAAAAAGAAATCAAAGTAAATATTCTAAATGATATAAGTAATCTAAACTTAACTAATGATTTCGGAGTTTACCTAGAATTAGATAGTAGTAATTATCACAATGCCAATATAATAGGAATAAGTATCTATAATAATGAAATATCAGCATATATTCCTTATGAAGTATTCAAAGATAACAAAGAATTTTTAAAAAACACTAATATCTTAACCTATGACATAAAAAGATTATATGTTTCATTAAAAGAAAGAAATTTTATATTAAATAATCTAAGTTATGATGCAATGATTATTGGATATTTACTTAACTATAACATCAAGGAAGATATCGCTTACTTAGCAAATAGTCTAGATTATGAAATGCCATTTTATGATAAAAAACAAGAATTAACAGATATAGAATTTGCCAAAAGAAGTATTAACAAAGCAAAATTTATTTATGAAACAAAAGAAAAACTCTTAAAAGAACTAGAACAAGAAGAAGTAAAAGATTTATATAATAATATTGAATTACCATTATCTATCGTATTATCTAAAATGGAAATCGAAGGAATAAGAGTAGATAAACAAGTATTATATAATATGAAAGAAGAATTAAATATAAAAATAGAATTAATATCTAAAGATATATATAACTATGCTGGCGAAGAATTTAACATATCTTCTCCTAAACAATTAGGTAGCATTCTATTTGAGAAATTAAATCTTCCACACGGTAAAAAAAATAAAAATGGTAACTATTCAACTGACGAACAAACACTAATTAAAATTGGACCAGGTTATCCAATAATAGAAAAAATTTTAGAGTATAGAGCATTAACAAAATTACTTGCAACCTATGTTGATGGAATATTAAATGCAGTATCTAATGATGGAAAAATCCATACTATCTATACCCAAACATTAACTAGAACAGGAAGACTATCTTCAGTTGAACCTAATTTACAAAATATTCCTGCCAGAAGTGAATATGGAAGAAGAATAAGAAAAGCATTTATTCCTGAAGAAAATTCTATAATAATGTCATCAGACTATTCCCAAATAGAATTAAGAGTATTCGCCCATATGTCAAAAGTAAAAGACCTAATCGAAGCATTCCAAAATGGAAAAGATATACATACCAAAACTGCAATGGATATATTTAACGTACCCGAAGAAGGCGTAACTAAAAATATGCGTAGACAAGCAAAAGCAGTAAACTTTGGAATTCTCTATGGAATAAGCAGTTATGGATTATCCGAAGACTTATTAATATCTCCCAAAGAAGCAAAAGAATTCATAAACAAATACTTTGAAACATATCCAGGAATAAAAAACTATATGAACGAAGTAATACAAAAAGCACACCAAGACGGATATGTAAAAACAATTATGAATAGAAAAAGAGTAATCGAAGAACTAAATAATACTAACTATATGATAAAAAGTATGGGAGAAAGAATGGCATTAAATACCCCAATTCAAGGTAGTAGTGCAGACATACTAAAAAAAGCAATGATAGAAATAGATAGAGAATTTACAAATAAAGAACTTAAAAGTAAAATGTTATTACAAGTACACGATGAATTAATATTTAATGTCCTAAACGAAGAAAAAGAACAAGTATCAAAAATAGTAACAGATATAATGGAAAACACCTATAAATTAGATGTCCCATTACTAGTAGACGTAGAATTTGGTAATAATTGGTACGAAGCAAAATAAGGAAGTGATATTATGCCAGAATTACCCGAAGTAGAAACAGTAAAAAACACCTTAAAACCAAGAGTAATAGGAAAAAGAATAACTAATATAAAAATATACCATAACAATATAATTGCTTACCCTGAAGTAGATATATTTACAAAAAATATTCTAAATCAAAAAATAATAGATATGTCTAGATATGGCAAATGGTTAATATTTATCCTTGAAGATTATTACTTATTATCCCATCTTCGTATGGAAGGAAAATATTTCTTTAAAAATCCCAAAAACCAATTATTCAAACACGACCACGTTGTATTTACTCTAGATCACAACGAAGAATTAAGATATAATGATGTAAGAAAATTTGGTAAAATGTATCTAATTGAAAAAGACAAAATCAAAGAAATTGGACCATTAAAAGAATTAGGATATGAACCTTGGGATAATAAACTAACTATTAATTACCTAAAAGAAAAATATAATAACAAAAAATTACCTATAAAAACATTATTACTAGACCAGAGTATCATAACAGGAATAGGTAACATATATGCAGATGAAATATTATTCTTATCCAAAATAAATCCCAATAAAAAACCAACTGAATTAACAGACCAAAACTTAAAAGACATAATTAAATACACCAAACAAGTTTTAGAAAACGCTATAAAAAAAGGTGGAAGCACCATAAGAAGTTATACATCAGTTGATGGAGTACACGGATTATTTCAACAAGAATTGTTAGTACATACCAAAGAAAACGAACCCTGTCCTGTTTGTAAAAATAAAATAATTAAAATAAAAGTCGGAGGTCGAGGAACATATTATTGCCCAAATTGTCAAAGATAACTTTACATATATTTACATTAACTATGTTGCCAAATAGTCAACATTAATAAGAATATGCCAATACTAAATTGACATATTTTTTCTGCTATGTTAACTTGTTTCTAGGAGTGATATTTTATGGATAGAAAAGAAGTATTTAGACAAATATTAATAGAATTAATGAATAAAGAATTATTAAATAGATTTGTCTCAATAGTATTTGATTATAACCTAAAAAAACAAAATTTTATCTACGCCCAATACAAAGTAGTAAATAATAACATAATACTAAATATCTTTGATAATAACATTAAAAATAGATTTAATGCCTATGTCTTTGTCGAGAAAGAAGAAGACGTAATGCTAGAAACCAAAGCAGATAAAGATGCCAAAATAACCTATATCTATATAGATACTTGTTATAAAGAATATAAAAATAATAAAAAACTAAACAACCTAACCAAACTAGCAGCATCATTCAAAGCAAAAAACGAGGAAGAACTACGAGATATCATAAAAAATGTCTTTCCTAAAAAAATAGAAAAAATAATTTACACCAAAATAAAAGAAACTAATCAACAATAATAGGATTATGACTAATTTCTTCCTTAATTAATTTTTCATCAACAATAATAGAGTATATATAATTAATTCTATATTCCCAATCAAATAACCTAGATATATTATTCTTATAATTAGTAACAATAGGGATATCAATATCTTTTTTTATTTTATTTAAATAACTTTGCCCCTTCTTGTTAAAACCAAGTACCCTAACATAATCAATATTAATATTTTTTATATCTTCCTTAGTTAAATTAGTTAAAATATGTATAAACATTCTATTAATCTTATTATAAGTATATCTTTTAGTCTTAATATTCTTAACTAACTCATCCCAATTATTAGAGTTTCTAATACATTTTCTAATTCTATTTTCAATACCCTCATCAACAGTCAAAAACTTATCTAAATTATCTATATTATTAACTATCTGATATTTAAGAAGTAAAAAGAAATCATTAATAGATACATTATATAAAACACTAGTATCATAACTAGGAATAAAATTATTAATATTCTTATTATCCCTTAAATATTCCCTAATTAATGAAGCATTAACAATATTAGAATTAACTTCCTTACTATGATAATCATTAGTTCTCTTAATATTAATAACTTTAATATCTTTATTTATTAACATTATTTGTTTAATATACGATAAAGCAAGTAAATCATTAGGTTTATTAATTTCAATATCAAGTTTATCTTTAATTGCCTTACTAAGTGAAGTAGGGTAGTTATACCCCAAACTCAAATAATATTTAACTAAATCATCATATCTCTTATCATTAAGTTGCACTTCTGCCATTTTCTTTAAACTATCAATATTATCCATTTCAGTACCAAATACTAAAGTATCAATATTAAGTTTATTTAACAAACTAATTGCCCCCCTAGCAAAAATATCCGAAGATTGTGTAGCAAAGAAAAAAGGAAGTTCAATAACCATATCAATACCATTAGATAAACAAATATTAGTCTTATCCCATTTATTAATAATTGAAACATCTCCCCGTTGCGTAAAACAAGAAGAAACAATAGCAATAATAATTGAATCTGGATACATTTCTCTAATCTTATTAATTTGATACAAATGCCCTAAATGAAAAGGATTATATTCCGCAACAATACCAATAACTCTCATACATACACCTCAAAATCAAAAATAATATACCATAAATTACTCATATTTGCAAATAAATAAATTAAATGTTATAATAAGCATAACAAAAACAAAAGAAAGAGGTTTATATATGTTTTTAACAGTAGTAAGTTTTTTCGAAAATATTATCTCAACCATAGGTAATACATTTGGAAAAAGCAAAGAAATATATAATATACTAGGAATAATATTAAGTATCATAATTATTCATAAAGCAGTATATTATGCAGTAGGATTATTTTTCACAAGAAAATTTAAAGAAGCAAAAAACAAACACAAATATGCCATATTAATTGCAGCAAGAAATGAAAAAAATGTAATAGGAAATCTAATAGAAAGTATTAATAAACAAGATTATCCCAAAGAATTATTAACAATTTTTGTTGTTGCAGATAACTGTACTGATAATACTGCAGAAATCGCCAGAAAAAAAGGTGCAATTTGTTACGAAAGATTTGATGACGAACATAAAACTAAAGGATATGCCCTAGAATATTTATTAGATAGAATCGAAGAAGACTATGGAAGAATGAGTTTCGAAGGTTATTTTATTTTTGATGCCGATAACTTATTAAATACTGACTTCATAAGTAAAATGAATAATGCCTTTGATTCCGGAGAAAAAATAATAACATCATACAGAAATACCAAAAACTTTGATGAAAACTGGATTGCCTCAACGTATGCACTACATTGGTTAAGGTCAGTCAGAGTAAATCACAGAGCAAGGTCAATATTTCATCTTGCAACTAATATCCAAGGAACAGGTTTCTTATTTGCTAGTGAAATCGTTCAAAATGGTTGGCATTACACATCATTAACCGAAGATAGAGCATTAACTGCTGATGCTGTCGCTCAAGGATATGAAATAACTTACCAAGACGAAGCAGAATTCTTTGACGAACAACCAATAAGTTTAAAAGTAGCATTAAGACAAAGATTAAGATGGTCTAAAGGACACTTACTTGCTTTTGTTGAAACAGGCCCATATCTATTTTTAAATATCTTTTTAGGAAAAAAATACATAAAAACAAAATGGAATAAACAAGAAAAACAACCTAAAAATCTCTTTTATAAAATATTAGAATCAATAAGACACAGATTTGCTTCATTTGATACATTAGTCCAATTAACCCCAGTAGTATTAATTAATTTAATAAGATGGTTAATAGTAATGGTATTTATCTATGCTTGTTTCTGTTATAACAAAGGAATAAATGGAGCATCATTACTAGGTAGTAGTACAATATTAGCAAGAACAATAAAAAATATTTTTGGAGACATAACAATAAATATTACCCCAGGATGGCAAGCATTTGGAATTGCCTTACTAATTAGTATCTGGTGGAGAATATTCTATAGAATAGGTAAGTACCTAGAAAACATTTGGTTAGCAGTATATATCTTTATTGTCGAACACAAAAGAATAAAGAAAATGAGTATCTGGAAAAAAATATTATATTGCTTCACTTGGCCTATCTTTGACATAATAGGTAGATATACAATATATGCTGCAATATTTATGAAAGTAACTTGGAAACCAATACCACACAATAGTAAAATAACAATTGATGACTTAAAAGATAAGAGGGTGTCATAATGAACGAATATGTAAGACAATTTTATTACGAAGGAATCGGAGATATCTTTTACGCTAAACCAGAAAAATTCCTAACAACAAAAATAAAAAACAAAGTAATCCAAAAAATACTAATTACATTACTAAAAATAATATACACAATATTTGCTATAAGTTGTGGCATAGCATTATTCTATGTAATGTATCCATTCTCATAAAACGAGTAAATTTAAAGTAATATCTGTAACACCATTACAATTAATCGAAGTAAACAAATTATCAATTATAGAAAAAAAGTTATCAACATATGATTTAC
>OLHG01000555.1_pt1 | contig 26281 bp, 25 predicted proteins | sample 1605971 | NCBI WGS metagenome assembly OLHG01 (sample SAMN03283289) | human gut metagenome | biome: human-associated habitat; material: feces | host: Homo sapiens | place: Peru | collected 2012 | reverse complement strand
TGGCGACTGCCGCGATAACTTGAGAAACTCGCGGAGCGTGTTTCTCATAGTTTATGCTGTTCTTGAACTCCCCTGACAGATTTCTTCAAACTCTTTTAATTTCTGTCTTGCCTGCGGACTTAAGTTTCTTGGCACTTCGATCTGAATTGTTACATACTGATCTCCGTGAACGGATGAATCTTTCATCGAAACGATTCCCTTGCCTCTCAGACGGATCTTGGAACCTGACTGTGTTCCCTCTTTGATCTTGCACATAACATCTCCGTACAAGGTGTGTACCAATGTCTCTCCTCCGAATACAGCTGTCGTATATGGAACAGATACGGTTGTATACACATCCATGCCTTTCCGCTCATATCCAGGTTTCGGAGCAACTGTTACTTTCAACAGAAGATCTCCGGCTTCACCACCACCGGTTCCCGGCATTCCCTTTCCTCTTAAGCGGATTGACTTTCCGTTATCAATACCTGCCGGAATATGAACCTTCAGTGACTGTCCCGGTTGTCCCGGATTCTCCGGATTACTCAGGGTAATAACCTTATCTCCACCAAATGCAGCCTCGTCAAATCCTACAGTGATACCTGCCTTGATATCAGAACCTTTTGATTTAAAGCTTTCACCTCCAAATCCTCCGGTAAATCCTGATGTCCTTCTACTGCGTCCTGAAGTACTTCCTCCATGGAACATATTTCCGAAAATGTCACCAAACATGTCATCCATGTCGCCACCTTCGAAATGATACTCCTGATATCCGCTTCCCGGTCCGCCATAACTACGGTAAGTACCGCCTCTGAATCCACCGTTTCCGCCGAATCCTCCAAAGCCACCTGCACCTGCATTTCCATATCCGGAACCTGCGGAACCACTCTGGTCAAATGCAGCGTGACCGAACTGGTCATACAGTTTCTTCTTCTCCGGATCACTCAGTACAGAGTACGCCTCCGTCACTTCTTTGAATTTCTTCTCCGCTTCTTTATCCCCAGGATTCGTGTCCGGATGATACTTCTTCGCCAGCTTACGATATGCTCTCTTTATTTCTTTATCCTCTGCGCCCTTTGACAGCCCAAGCACTTCATAATAATCTCGTTTCATTCTTTCCACATCCTTCCGAATCTCTTGTTGTTTTGAACATACATAGTTTATTATATCTATCTGTTCTATTTGTAATATAGCAGACATTTTTCAAACTGTCAATACAACAAATTAGATTTGTCTGGTTGGCTCCGTCACTATTGAACTATCACTTCTCGTTTGAATAACCAAGTGCTTTTGTCTCTTTATTGTTGAGGACACATATAAGGCAGGAGCGTTCCGAATACACTTTGTTCCGTATGTTAGTAAGAGCCAGACAGGCACCACTCACGGTAACTGCTCTGGCTCTTAGTCAATAAATGTATCTGTTCCATTTACAAGAATCCTAACAGACAAATCAAATTTTATTTTAACAACTCCCGCAACACCTGATTCACCATTCCTGGGTTTGCTTTCCCCTTCATGGCGCGCATTGTCTGTCCAAGCAGTGCTCCGATTGCTTTCTCTTTACCGCCTTTGAAGTCTGCGACTGCCTGTGGGTTGTCTGCGATCACTTTAGCAGCTGTCTCACGGAGTGCACCTTCATCGTTCACCATCTTAAGTCCATGTTCTTCGACATATTTCTCAGGATCTATATCCTCCTGGAAGATCTGCTTGAATACATCTTTTGCCACAGAACTGTTAATGGTTCCTGCCTCCGCAAGATCAATTAATTTTGCCAGGTTCTCCGGAGAGAATGTTAAATCTTCCGGCTCCATTCCATTGTCTTTCATCAGACGGAAGGTCTCCCCGATCAGCCAGTTTGCAACTTTCTTCGGTTTCTCACAGATTGCTGTTGTTGCCTCAAAAAGATCGGCCATTTTCTTAGAACCTGTGATGATCTCTGCGTCATACTGCGGAATATCAAACTGTTCCTTGTAACGCTCCAGCTTCTCCGTACGAAGTTCCGGCTGCTGAGATTTGATTTTCTCGATCCATTCATCACTGATCACGATCGGAACAAGGTCCGGTTCCGGGAAATAACGATAATCCTGTGCATCCTCTTTGGAACGCATTGCATAAGAATGCTCTTTGTTGTCATCCCAGCGTCTTGTCTCCTGTACAACCTGTTTTCCTTCTTCGATCAACTCAATCTGTCTCTGACGTTCGCCTTCAATTGCATGTGCGATTGCCTTAAATGAGTTCAGGTTCTTCATCTCTGTTCTTGTACCAAACTGATCGGATCCGACTTCACGGACAGACAGGTTGACATCAGCACGCATAGAACCTTCCTGAAGCTTACAATCTGATGCGCCTAAATACTGCACGATCATACGAAGCTTCTCAAGATAGGAAATAACTTCTTCTGCGGAACGCATATCCGGTTCAGATACGATCTCTACAAGTGGCACACCGCTTCGGTTATAATCGACAAGTGACGTATCGTCCCACTCATCATGAACCAGCTTACCTGCATCTTCTTCCATATGCATCTCGTGGATTCTTACTTTCTTCTTTCCTGAACCACTCTCGATCTCTACATATCCATCTCTGGCAATCGGGAGATACAGCTGGGAAATCTGATAGTTCTGCGGGTTATCCGGGTAGAAATAATTTTTACGGTCAAATTTGCATACCTGTGTAATCTTACAGTTTGTTGCAAGACCAATCGCCATAGCATATTCTACAACCTGTTTATTCAACACTGGAAGCGATCCCGGCATACCGGTACATACCGGACAAGTATGTGTATTCGGTGCGCCACCGAATTCTGTGCTGCATCCACAGAAGATCTTTGTCTTTGTAGCCAGCTCAATATGCACTTCCAGTCCAATGACTGTTTCATACTGCTTTGCCATTGTTAACGCACCTCCTTTTCTGACATAAGACCGACAGATGCCGGTGTTTCATGCATCTTCTTTGTCGCACACTCATAGGTATATGCTGCACGGATCAAAGTTTTTTCTTCAAATACATTTCCGATCAGTTGCATACCGATTGGAAGTCCTTTGCTGTCTTTTCCAACCGGAACGCTCATTCCCGGAAGACCTGCAAGATTGACTGAGATTGTATAAATATCTCCCAAATACATCTTCATCGGATCACTTAAGCTCTTTCCAAGCTCCGGAGCAGTTGTCGGTGCTGCCGGTCCGAGAATGATGTCATAATTACGGAATGCACGGTCAAACTCTTTCTTGATTAAAGCTTTTGTTCTAAGTGCCTTCAGATAGTAAGCATCATAATATCCTGAACTTAAGACGAATGATCCAAGCATGATTCTTCTCTTCACTTCCGGTCCGAATCCTTCTGAACGGGTTTTCTTATACATATTGTGAAGTCCATCGTAATCTTCTGTACGATAACCATATTTTACACCGTCAAAACGTTCCAGGTTAGAACTTGCCTCTGCATCTGCGATCGTATAATAAGCAGGGATTGCATATTTTACAAGTCGCAGATCAAATGCTTCAACAATCGCACCCTTTTCTTCGAGTACTTTTGCGGCTTTCATCACAGCATCATGCACTTCCGGATCCAGACCCTCTCCCATATAATCTCTTGGAATTCCAATACGGAGTCCTTTCACATCATCAACGAGCGCTTCTGTGAAATCACAATCATCACGATCCATAGAAGTGCTGTCTTTCGGATCATGAGATGCAATTGCCTCAAGAATTGCCGCACAATCCGATACATCTTTCGCTACCGGTCCGATCTGATCAAGAGAAGAGCCGTATGCGATAAGTCCATATCGGGAAACAGTTCCATAAGTCGGTTTCAGTCCGACAACTCCACAGAAAGAACTAGGCTGACGAATGGATCCGCCGGTATCAGATCCAAGTGCATAATAACATTCGGATGCTGCCACTGCCGCACAGGAACCACCGGAAGAACCTCCCGGAACATGTGCTGTGTTGTGCGGATTGCGTGTCGGTCCGTAATAAGATGTCTCTGTTGTACTTCCCATGGCAAATTCATCCATGTTCGTCTTACCAATGATAACCGCTCCTGCTTTTCTGAGATTCTCAACCGCCTCTGCCGTATAGGTCGGTTTGAAGTTGGAAAGAATCTTTGAACTACATGTGGTAAGCTGTCCCTCGATACACATATTATCTTTTACTGCAACCGGAACTCCTGCAAGTGGACCTGTCAGTTCGCCCACATCTATTTTCTTCTGAATTTCCTCCGCTTGTGCATAAGCACCTTCTTCATCTATCGTCACAAAGCTATGAATCTCTGACTCTGCTTCTTTGATCTGTCCGATCACTGCATCAACTGCTTCTCGTACAGTTACTTCTTTTGCTTTGATCTTCTCGCCCAGTTCAAGGGCTGTAAGTTTTAATAAATCCATCTGCTCTCACTCCCTTAACCAATTGTCTTCGGCACTTCAAAACTGTCCTCTTTACGAAGTGGTGCATTCGCAAGTGTTGCCTCTTTGTTATCGCCATTTGTCACCACATCTTCACGGAACACATTCTGTACCGGAAATACATGAGACATTGGTTCAATCCCTGTTGTATCAAGTTCATTTAATGTATCTATATAATCCAGCATCTGCTCCATGTCTTTTTTCGCTGCTTCTTTCTCTTCCTCTGAAAGTTCCAGCTTTGCAAGGATTCCTACATACTCGATTGTTTCATCGGATATTTTATTTGCCAATTTAATCATCCTTTCTTTCTACTCTGTCTTTGCTAATCCTGACAATTTCCAAAATCAGTATCATAAATTTCTCAGCTTATTGCGACCTGTAGCGGTACATATCATAGAAACTGTCATAGTTCTGGTTTTTTACTGAGCCGGACGGCGTCAGGATTAAGTCCCCAGCATCCACTTCCAGCTCCGTTCCTTCCGGGAAAACTGCATTTCTATAAGATTCTGATCCATCTGTATCATAAAACCAGAGTCCATAATTTTCATAATTGAGATTTTCATTTTCCTTATCATAAAAATCACCAAGATAAATCTTGTAATGAAGCTCCGCCCAGTCGACTCCTGATGCCTCGGTCACATCATACCATCCTGCCGGGAAATCTGTTCCCGCCGTATAAGTGTTTCCGGCTTTCAATGTTACCTGTTCCGTCAGCGGATTTTCTTCCAGCTGCATCTGTTCCGTCTGTGCATTCTCAGAATGAAACTGGACAACCAGTCCTGTATTAATCTTCAAATGACCTCCTGTATACAGCCTCACATCATCCAGATAATCTCCTGCATCCGTATCTGACTCATCTTCACTAAAATAAGAATAGTAATAAATCGAATTCTCAGGATCATCCTGCTGCATGGAGCCTTCTCCTGAGACAAGCTCCACTTCATAAGTTCCTTCCGGGATCTGTGCTCCGATCTCATACTCCCCATATCCTAATACACAATCATAAGTTGCTCCTGTCTCAGAAAGTTCTCTCGTTGTATTCATATATGGATCATACTCAGAATCCACTTCGCTGCCATCATCATTCCAGTCATAATCTAAGGAATGAAAATCATCCCCAAATGAGGAAATGAAATCACCAACGGAACCTGCAATGCTTGTAAATGCTACGATTGCTACGATGATTCCCGCAAGAATTCCACTGATTTTCCTTGCCTTTTTCTGTTCCTCGTAAGATCCTGCATGAACCTTCCTTGCCGGATTAAATACCGTCGGCCCACCCAGCTGCATCTGCCCTGTCTGTGGGATTTCCATCCGCGGATTTTCTTTTTGCTGATATTCTGTCTGCGTTCTTTTCCGTCCGTTATGACTCTCACAGAGATGTCCCGCATCCTGCTTTTTCTCCCGTTTTTTTATCTCTCCAGTCTCATTCTGTCGTTTCTGGGAATATGTCATTTTTTTCTTGCGGTCAAAGCTGCTCTCATTCAGCCTGTAATTCTTTTTCTCCAGCTTTGTGTTATCCAGCCCGCAGGAACTGCAACGGCCATCAATCAATTTACCTCCGCAAAGATAACATTCTTTTTTCTTAAACATAAAGATCCTCCCTCGTTTCTACTCCTTAAGTTTCTGACCACAACATCCTGTGGGCAGTTCTCTTTCTCAGTTCAGACCTTCACATCCAACAGTTTTTTCGTTCAATCCAGGGGGATTGACCCGTTTTTTGTATTTTCTTCTTATGGTTCCAGACGACTTAAGTCTCTTGGAAATAATGTTGTTTCTCTTACATTGTCTTCGTTCATCATCTTCATTGTCAGACGTTCCATACCTATTCCAAGACCTCCGTGTGGTGGCATTCCATGCTTAAATGCACTTAAATACTGCTCCATGCCTTCATCTGTCATACCTCGCTTCTCCATCTTCGCAAGAAGTTCATGATAATCATGAATACGCTGTCCGCCGGTTGTGATCTCCATTCCTCTGAAAAGCAGGTCAAAACTGAGCGTGTAAGTCAGATCCTCCGGATCATCCATTGCATAGAATGGACGTTTCTTTGATGGGTAATGAGTAACGAATACAAAATCTGCATCCCATTCTTCCTTCGCATAACGGCTGATCAATGTCTCTTCCTCTGGTTCCAGGTCAAATGGGTTCTTGATCTTTCTGTCATACTTCTCGGATACCAATCGTTTGATCTCGTCGAATCTTACTGCCGGAATATTATCTGTCTTCGGTACTTCGATATTCAGAATCTGAAGTTCTCTTGCATACTCCTTCTTCAACAGCTCCATCGTATACTGAAGAAATCCCGTTTCCATTGCCATGATATCTTCAAATCCATCAATATATCCCATCTCGAAATCAAGGCTTGTGTACTCATTCAGATGACGCTTTGTGTTGTGTTTCTCTGCACGGAATACTGGCGCTGTCTCAAAGACTCTGTCGAATACTCCGACCATCATCTGCTTATAGAACTGTGGGCTCTGCTGAAGGATCGCCGGTCTGTGGAAATACTCCAGACGGAAAAGGTTCGCACCGCCCTCTGCACTCTTGGCACCGATTTTCGGAGTATGGATCTCTGTAAATCCTTCTTTATAAAGGAAATCACGGAACCCTCTTACGATTCCTTCCTGAATTCTGAACTTCGCACGCTCTCTGATATTTCTCAGAGAAATCGGTCTGTAGTTTAATTTTGCTTCCAGAGATGTGTTCAGCTTCCACTTTGCAATCGGAAGCGGCATTGGCTCTGCCGGCTCACTTAAGATCTTCAATTCACCAAGGCGAATCTCAATCCCATTCGGAGCTTTCGCAGACTCTGCAAGCACACCTGTTACCTCTACTGTATCTGCTTCCTTCACATCTTTCAAGTCAAATTTGGAAATATTTTCTTCATATACACACTGAACAAGTCCTTCTCTTTTTCTGAGAATAATGAATGCAATTGTTCCCATATCACGGATCGTATGGATCGCACCATTTACTTTCACTTCGGTTCCAATTCTTCCCTCTTCGAGAAGTTCACTCAGTTCCAATGTTTCCTTCTTTTTTACACCTGTTACAAATTCCATAATTCTTCTCCTTTCAGATTCCAGCATCCCGGGAAGAAGCTTTCTAAATAAAAAAGCCCCGGGATACATCAGTATCCCGGGACGGAAATTACAATCATAATATCCGCGGTACCACCCGCATTGAATCTCAGTCTTCACATTTCAAATCTTATCTCTATCCCTGTGTAAGCCAGATTCCCCTCTTTGCATGTAACGTATGCTCCACGTGCTGCCCTACTTCACCTGTTCAGACAGCCAGCTCCCAAGTGTTCCCTTGATTCGCTCCGCTGTCCGGCGCTCTCAGTCGGTGACGCCAACTTCCTGTCAGTTTCTGTGAATCAGAGTCTTGTTCTTTGCCTTTTTGATTCAGCACTTTAGTCTGCTAAAACTTGTTTTCAATATTAGCACAGAGTTTTTTGATTTTCAAGAGGTTTTATTCAAATTGTCACACATTTTAACTTTTCATCAAAACAAGATATTTTCAACCTATCGGTTTTGTGTACTTTCACTAATTTCTCCCTGAACTGTGCTTAATGCCTGATCCAGCTGGTTATCTGCTTTTGGATTCTCCTCATCATACTGGTATTCAACTTTCACATCCGGTTCAACACCTTTCCCATTGATGCTTCTTCCGTTTGGAGTATAATACTCGGCAATCGTCACTTTCAGACATGTTCCATCTCCCAGATCCATCAATTGCTGCACAACACCTTTTCCATACGTTGTCACTCCGACAATCTTCGCTGTTCCATAATCCTGTACTGCACCGCTGAAGATTTCAGATGCGCTGGCACTGTACTGGTTTACAAGAACTGCCATTGGTTTCTTAAATTCATGCGTTCCGTCACAAGTGATTTCGTCTGTCTTTCCATTCTTGTCCTTTGTTGATACAATTGTACCTTCTGGAAGAAGCAGACGCAACATATTTGTAACTGTATCAAGACTTCCGCCCGGGTTGTTTCTCAGGTCGACAATAAGACCCTGCATTCCCTGCTTTTCAAGATCATCCAACGCTTCTTTAAACTGGTCATAAGTTACTGTATCAAACTCAGACACTTTGATATAGCCAATCTGGTTCTCCTTCATCTCATACGAAACTGTCTTCACTTCGATCGTATCTCGTGTGGCAGTCAGTTCCAGTTCTTCTCCGTCTCTGAGAACTGTAATCTTTACCTCTGTTCCCTTTTCCCCTTTGATCCAGGACACCACCGTATCAAGCTGCTCATCACCAACCTCGTGGTCATCGATTTTCTCCAGGATATCTCCTGCTTTCAGTCCTGCTTTCTCTGCCGGAGAGTCTTCATAGACATTTACAATTGTCGCATAGCCCGTATCCGCATCTTTTGTCAGCGTTGCACCCACACCTGAAAATGTTCCGCTTGTTGATTCCATCAGAGCTTTTGTCTCATCTTCATCATAATAAACAGTGTACTTATCTCCCAGTGCACTCGTATATCCGGAATAAATTCCTTCTGCCAGCTGATCTGTATCAATTTCATCTTCATACAGATAATATTTATCAATCAAAGCATTCAGCTTATTCAGTTTTTTTGATACCTCTTTTTCTGTCACTTTACCGGATGCATAACTGCCGGCTGTGTTCGTAATGACCCTGAATCCCCCAAGGAGAAGCAGGCTGACAAGAACTGTTGCAAGAATTCCGGTAACAATCCCGGCTCCATATCCCTTTTTCTTTTTCTGTTTCTGTTCCATTGTCTGTCCCTTTCGCTGTTATTTAAAGAAAAGGACAAAGCAGAATCTTCCACTTTGTCCCCCTTTATTCTTTGAATCACTTTCATGTAAACATGAAAGGAAGATTTTGAATCCCTTTGTCTTACATATAATTATTTGGATTCACTGGTGTTCCGTTAAGCTCCACCTGGAAATGTAGATGTGCTCCGGTTGAATATCCTGTAGAACCAACATATCCAATCTGTTGTCCTTTTGCTACTCTCTGACCGGCACTCACACAAATTGAGCTGTGATGCATATACTTTGTCACCAATCCGTTTCCATGGCTTATAACAACCCAGTTTCCCGCACTGTTGCTCCAGCCTGCCGTAATGACTGTTCCGGCTGCTGCTGCATATGTAGGTGTTCCTGTCGGTGCGGCATAATCATTTCCTTTATGTGGTCTTGAATCGAAAGATCGAACCTCTCCAAAATAACTGGACTGGTACGTCATTCCCGGACATGGATGTGTAAAATATCCACTTCCGCTCACTACGTTTCCGCTGGAAGCCGGTCTGGAACTACTGCTTCCGTTACTACTGCTTGTGCTATTATTCTTCTTTGCAGCAGCAGCCGCAGCAGCTGCGGCTGCTGCCTGCTCTTCCTGAAGACGTTTTGCTTCTTCTGCTTTCGCCTTAAGATCTGCAAGAAGATTTGCATTATCTGTAATCTGATCCTGAATCTCAGCAATCTGTGCTTCCTTGCTGCTGATCAGTGTCTGCGCCTCTGTCTGCTGACTCACCAGACTGCTCTGCAATGTATTGAGTTTTTCATACTCATCCTGCAGTTTTGCTTCTTTCTCTTCTACAGCCTTTACTGTATCCTGAAAAGCTGTAAGCATATCTCTGTCATAGGAAGAAAGCTTTGATACATACTCCGCTTTATTGAGCAGATCACCAATATTGCTGCTGGACATCAGTATCTCAAGGAACTGGGTATTACCACCCTCATACATGAATTTGATTCTCTTCTTCATGCTGTTATACTGATCATCCTCATCAACCTTCGCCTGTACAAGCTCTTCCTCAGCTGTTGAAATTTCAGTTTCCTTGGCACTTAATTCTTCCTGCGTCTTGTTCATCTGGTCAATGATGGAATTAAGTTTCGCAGCAAGTGTATCTTTTTCAGCCTGAGCTGCACTCTTCTGTGATTGCAACTCATCTGCTTTTTTCTGCGCTTCATCAATTGTCACAGCACCGGAAGTAATTGTCATTGACAGCATCATTCCGACTGACAGAACCAGTGCTGTCACCTTTCTCATCCGTCTTTTCATAGGTATCTCCTATTACACTCTTAAGTGCTTACGAACAGTGAAGTAACTTCCGAGGAATCCAATTCCAATTCCCATTGCAAGCCCGATTGGCAACAAATAGATATATACATTTCCAACCGGAAGAAATGTAATGATATTCTTCAGAATACTAAACTTCTCCATAATATATACTACAGCCTTGTCATAAAGGAAATATAACAGAGCAAGCGGAATAACTGCACCGAATAATCCGATGATCAGACCTTCGATCACGAATGGTGATCTTACTACAAAGTCCTTCGCTCCGATATATTTCATGATTGCAATCTCTTCTTTTCTGACTGTAATACCTGTTGTTACCGTATTACTGATCAGGAAGATCGATACTCCGAGAAGAATTGCGATAATCGCAATTGAAACATATGCAACAAGCATATTCACACTGGAAAGTGTGTTTGCCACAACATCTGACTTATTGACCTGTCTGACTCCGTCCAGACTCTGCGCAAATTTAACCAGATCCTGCTGCGTAGCTGAAAGAGACTTACTCTTCGCGATCAGATTCTTATTATCACCTTTTACAGTCTTCATGTAGACTTCATAGTTATCAGAATTTGCCAGCGGGTTATCATCCTTAAAACCTTCTGCAAGTTCCGGGTTGTCTCCAAAATAATCTTTCTGGAATTCTGCCCATGCATCATCTGCTGACACATACTTCACTTCCGAAACATCATCTCGTGATTTAAGCTGTTCACCGATTGCATCCTTCTGTTCCTGTGTCGCATCCTCATTAAAGAGTACGGTGATTGCAACCCCCTCTTCTGCACTTTTAATAATATACTGGAAGTTAACAAGTATCGAGAAAAACAATCCAAACAGGAAAATACATGCTGACATCGTCGCTATGGATGCGAGTGAAAACATCTTGTTTCTCCAGATATTCTTAACGCCCTGCTTTCCAACGTATCCAAATGTACTAATCCTCATCTATATACCCACCTTTTTTCTCATCACTGACGATTACGCCCTGCTTCATAGTAATGACGCGTTCGTTCATCTCGTTTACGATCTCCTGGTTATGTGTAACAACAAGTACTGTTGTTCCACGCTCATTCGCCTCTTTCAACAGACTCATGATCTCCCATGAGTTTGTTGGGTCGAGGTTTCCTGTCGGCTCGTCCGCCAGCAGAATGGCAGGTTCATTTACAATTGCTCTTGCAATCGCTACTCGCTGCTGCTCTCCACCTGAGAGTTCCTTTGGGAATGACTTATACTTCTGTGCAAGTCCTACCAGTGACAGAGCTGCCGGCACCTTCTTCTTGATTACACGGGTCGGTGTCTCAGTCACACGCAGTGCGAATGCAATATTCTCATAAATATTACGATCCTTCAGAAGACGGAAATCCTGGAACACAACTCCAAGTCCTCTTCTGTATTTAGCAATGTTTCTGTGTTTCATACGGTTCAAATTCTGGCCGTTGACGATAATTGTACCCTCGGTCGGATTCAACTCTTTCATGATCAATTTGATCAATGTAGACTTACCTGATCCACTGTCACCAACGATGAATACAAATTCTCCGCGCTCAATCTTCACGGAAACTCCATTCAAGGCTGCGTGACCTTTGGAATACTCCTTCGTCACATTCCTTAATTCAATCATATGTTCCTCCTAAAACTTATCTATACTCCTACGGTTCTAGTACTCTAATGTCTCCATATACTTCATATATTTTACTACCATTAAGGCAATCTTGAAAGTAATGGCATCCTCAAACACACGCAGATCCAAACCGGTACTCTTCTGAAGCTTATCCAGTCTGTATACCAGTGTATTTCTGTGGATATAGAGCTGTCTGGATGTCTCTGATACATTAAGACTGTTTTCAAAGAACTTATTGATCGTTGTCAATGTCTCTTCATCAAAGTCATCCGGAGATTTTGCTTCGAAAATCTCTTTGATAAACATCTTACAAAGTGGCAGCGGCAGCTGATAGATCAGACGACCGATTCCAAGTGTTGTATAAGCAACGATATCCTTCTCATCAAAGAAAATCTTACCTACATCAAGTGCAAGTTTCGCCTCTTTGTATGACTTGGATACTTCCTTGATATCACTTACGATGGTTCCGTATGCAATATGGATCTGCTCGTCGCCTCCCTCTGCCTGGAGCGTATCCAGCATCTCTTTCGCCATCTTCTCAAGTTCCTTATTGCCGTCCTTATCTGAGAGTTCTTTCACAACAATAATATTCTTCTCATCAACAGCTGTGATAAAGTCTCTTGACTTTCCTCCCAGAAGATTTCTCACATTATCAAGTGCAGCACTGTCTTTCTCGTGCGATGTTTCAATAATAAAGATAACACGTTTTACTTCTGTGTCAATATGTAATTTCTTTGCACGATTGTAAATATCAACCAAAAGAAGGTTGTCCAAAAGAAGATTTTTGATAAAGTTATCTTTGTCAAAACGCTCCTTATAAGCTACAAGCAGACTCTGGATCTGAAATGCCGCAATCTTACCAAGCATATACACATCTTCTGTCTCGCCATCTGCAAGCAAAACATATTCCAAACGCTGTTCGTCAAAGATCTTAAAGAACTGGCATCCCTGGATCACCTGGCTGTCTGCCGGTGATTCAACAAAAGAAAGAACCGCTTCCCCACAATCTTTTGCCATATCAAATGTTGCTGCAAGTTCCTTGCCTTCTGTGTCGAGTACACAGAAATCAACCCTTGATATTCCCTTTAATCCTTCAATAGTGTTTTGAAGTATCTGATTCGAAATCATCCTTTTTTCCTCCACTCTGTACGATGTATTGCTGATCACAGCAAACTGTAAGTAGTAACACGCATGTGCATATTCCACAATTTTTTCGTATGCATTATTTATCCGCACACATACTCTTATATTATATTAAGGCAAAACAGCAAAAAAAGAAAGAGGAAATCCATCTTTTTTATGCATTTCTTCGTCGAATCCATGAAATATTCACATTTTTATCTTTTAGCATTCTTCACAAAAACTAATTCTGTTTCTCTACTTTATAGCGAAATACTTTCTTTACTAACATTCTCTTTATTCTGCTCGTCATTTTTCTGTCATCAAAACTGCGCATCAGAACCGATCCACAGCCAATCCAGACTCTTGTGTCGATCAATGCCCTGTTCTGTTCAATAAAATCTTCCTGCGCCGGCGATGGAAGGACTGATAAAATACAATCTGCCTCTGAGCCGTTGACTGCATTCACTATTCCATGAATCCGGTCTGCATCTGTCAGCTCTCCGTCTTCCGGATGGATCACAGCATCTCCTACCACACGAATCCCCTGATTATACTTTGCAAGAGCTTCCTCTGCTTTCACCAGTTCCTCCTGACTTGCTGCCAGGAGATAGATCTTATGATGATTCTTCTGCAAATATTTCAAAAACATTCTTAAGAACAACTTATCATCTGTCTCCCGCAGCAATCTTGCATCATCTGTTTTCGCTGCCTCAAGAATCTCTACACTTCCCGGAAGGACCAGATCCTGCATTGAAACCTTTTTTTTCCATTCCGGATTTTCATGTTCTTTCATCAGAGATTCCATCGATACAAGTTCAATGGTATTGACGGAATCGCCTTTCATGAATCCGATTGCCTGCATCATCGCTTCTTTTGCCTTGATACAGGAAATCTCCACATCAAATATTGAAATTTTTTCTGTCATTTATGCCACCAAAGTTATCACTTTCCAAAAACTCTGCGAATTCTAACGCAAAATAATTTCTCCCCATTCTGTCTATTTTACCAAATTTATCCTTATTTGTCAAAAGCTGTGTCATTCAAAATTTTACTTTTGTTTATCTTTCATCATTTTTATCCGCAATTTTTGTCTGTTTTTTTATCTCTCGTCTTCTTCCGGTGACCATTCCGCCAATCCGTCCTGTCTCTTTTGATGTTAACGACTTCCACCCATCCTGCATCACGCGATCTAAAAGGCCTAATTCTTCTGCTATCTCATACTTCAGCTTTTCTTCCGGTTCAAGTTTAGTAAGATTGATCGTCTTTTTCTTTTTTCTTCCCATACTTCTTTCTGCTGCTGACAGCATCCTCCTTTTCAGAAGTATTTGCAGAAAAAAAATTTTTATTCGTCACTCACCTGAATCGCACCAAGAACCTCTCCGATCGGAGCCGATATTGCAAGTTCTGCACGGACACTTCTGGCTGTTTCTGATTTATTGATCACAACAAGGTGTTTTCCGTGAAAATAATCAATAAAACCGGCTGCCGGATAAACAACAAGGGAAGTACCTCCGATGATCAGCATGTCGGCTGATGAAATTGCTTCGACTGCCCCTTGGATCGTCTTCTGGTCAAGTCCCTCTTCATAAAGTACTACGTCCGGCTTAATCATCCCGCCGCAGCTGCATCTCGGAATCCCTTCTGAATTCTTCACATATTCCGCATCATAGAACTTCCCACATTTCATACAGTAATTTCTGTGGATGCTTCCATGAAGTTCATAGACTTTTCTGCTTCCTGCCGCCTGATGCAGTCCGTCAATATTCTGTGTTACAACAGCCTGCAATTTTCCTGCCTGCTCCAATTCTGCCAGTTTCAGATGGGCAGCATTTGGCTTCGCATCCAAAATCATCATCTTCTCTTTATAAAACTCATAGAATGCTTCCGGATATTTCATAAAAAAGCTATGACTGACCACCTGTTCCGGTGAATACTTATATTTCTGATGATAAATTCCTGTTGCACTTCGAAAATCCGAAATATTACTTTCTGTTGATACACCGGCTCCTCCGAAAAACACGATCCGGTTACTCTCATCAATCATTGCCTGCAGCTGCTCAATCTCTTTCTCGTACATCTTGCATACTCCTTTCTCAAACCACACTTGCCAGATTCCTGTCACCTTAAGGCACACTGCCTTCTGCACCGGCGAAATGTTTACAAGGACTTTCCTAATATAGAACAAAGAATGTGCAAAGGCACATTCTTGCGCCTGCGGCGGTCGCTTGCGACACCTACCTTGTACGCCGCAGTGCGCATCCTGAGCGGAGCGTTTTTAATATATTAGGAAAGCACTTTCCTAATATATTAAAAAGACAGGTCCGTCCTTCACCTGCATTCAGCTGTGTCTGACTCCCTGTCTTTTCTTAAGTAAACCTGTTCCCGGTACATCCGGAAAGCGATCTTATATCTTTTATTTATATCTTACAGATCGATTTTTCCTGTTGTATCTCCATTAACAACATAATATGCTGCTGACTCTTCCGGTTTCAGATAAATCTTAACATCTTTCATGTCTCCGACTTTATTCTTCAAATCCTTTGTCCATACATCTTTGACTTTCTTAAGGATCTCTTTCTCTGTATACTCTTTACCAGAGAACTGAAGGAAGAATTCTGTCTTCAGCTCAGCTTTCTTTGTAGTCTTGGCTGCTGTCTTCTTAGCTGCTGCTTTCTTTACAGTCTTCACAGCCTTTTCAGCTGTATCTTCCGCTTTTGCTGCAACCTTCTTAGCTGCCTTCTTCACTGTCTCTTTTACTTCTTCTGCCTGAACTTCTGGTGTATCTACCAGCACTGCTGCCTTTGTTTCAAGTTTCTTTGTTGTGTCTTTCTTTGTCTCGATTGCTTTCGCAGCTGCTGTCTCTTTCTTCTCTGCCTTTACTGTTGCTGTTTCAGCTTTTGTTGTTGAAGATGTCTTCTTTGTTACCATACTTGTTTCCCTCCTAAAATATACACCCAAGTATATTGGCACTACCTCATTACAATGTGATTCTTAACGCGAAATAATGACAAGAACTTTTGTCCGTAATGATAAATTATTCACGATACGGATTATTGTAACTCATTTTTGACAAAACGTCAAATTTTCCTTGATAATTATCATTTTATTCCTCTGAAGAATAGCCCCTGAAAAATTCTGAAAGTCCGTCCAATGTCTTCATAAGAACCGGAATCTCTTTTTCATCCAGTCTGTTCAGCACAGCATTTGTCATCTCTCTGTGAAACTCCTCGTGATGATAGTAAGCCTTCTCCCCTTTTTCTGTCAGCCAGATATACACTACTCTTCGGTCCTCTTCACCGCGGGCACGCATTACATACTTCTTGTTTACCAGCCCATTCACCGCTGTGGTCAGAGACCCTGCCGTAATCTTCATCTTCTTTGCCACTACAGACATCGTTGTCTTTCCTGAAACACCGATTGCTTCTATTATATGCATATCGTTGTTTGTGATGTCTTTAAACTCCTCTGTAATGATTGCCTTTTTCTCCAGCTCCCAGATTTCATTAAATAAATGTACCAGAATGTCATTGATGGTATTATACGCATCCATCTTTTTTCCTCCTCGTCTTCTACTGTTCTCTGATCTCTTCAAACAGCTCTTCTCTATTCAATCTTCCGGGATCACTTTCATTCTGGTCTGCTATCTTAATTCAGACAATGCCATGTTTTCTATCTCTTACATTCGACGAAATCTGTCGTATCTTCTATCTGTCAGTTGTTTTTCTGAAAGGCTTCCATATTGTTCAAGGAAATGTTCCATCTTCTCTTCCAGTTCACAGAGTACAGGAACCATCGTATCTTCCCGGTACACTTCAGGCTCGCGAATTATTTCTTCGATCATCTTAAGTTCCTTAAGATCTGCTGCTGTCAGACGCATCACCCCTGCCGCCTCTGACGCTCTCTTGCTGTCTTTCCACAAAATGCTTGCAAACCCTTCCGGTGAAAGTACTGAATACACTGCATTCTCCATCATCCACACTTCATCTGCAACTGCAAGTGCAAGCGCACCGCCGCTTCCACCTTCTCCGATTACAATTGAAAGAACCGGCACTTTCAAAGCTGACATCTCATACAGATTCCGGGCAATTGCCTCACCCTGTCCACGCTCTTCTGCCTCCATTCCGCAGAAAGCCCCCGGAGTATCTACAAAACAGATGACCGGACGCTGGAACTTCTCTGCCTGTTTCATCAGACGCAGTGCTTTTCTGTAACCTTCCGGAGACGGCATTGCAAAATTCCGTTCCAGATTCTCTTTCGTTGTCTTTCCTTTGCACTGGGCGATCACAGTAACTGCTTTTCCATGAAAATACGCAATTCCGCCTACTACTGCCGGATCATCCTTATAATATCTGTCTCCATGTAATTCTACAAAATCTGTAAACAATCTGTCAATATAATCCTTACCGACCGGGCGTTCTTTTTCCCTGGATTTCAGAACACGCTCCCAGGCTGACACATTTTCTTTTACTGCAGATATGTTTTTTCTGTTCTCTTTTTTCTTTTCCGGACAGTCTTCTTTCTTTTTATCTGTAACCGTATGCATTTTCAGAATCTGCCCCAGTACTTCCTTCATCTCATCCCTGGTTACGATCCGATCAACAAATCCATGCTCAAGAAGAAATTCTGCTCTCTGAAATCCTTCCGGCAATTTCTGTCCGATCGTCTGCTCAATCACACGCGGACCGGCGAATCCGATCAAAGCTCCCGGTTCTGCAAGAATGATATCTCCAAGCATAGCAAAACTTGCCGTGACACCTCCCGTAGTTGGATCAGTCAATACCGGAATATAAAGAAAGCCTGCATCACTGTGGCGTTTCAGTGCCGCTGAAGTCTTTGCCATCTGCATCAGGGAAATGATTCCCTCCTGCATACGTGCGCCTCCGGAACAGGTAAAAAGAACAACAGGAAGCCTCTCCTCTGTTGCACGCTCGACTGCACGGGTAATCTTTTCTCCTACCGCATGTCCCATACTGGCCATCATAAATCTTCCGTCACAGACCCCTATCACAACCGGATATCCACAGATTGTTGCTTTTCCTGTAACAACCGCTTCATCAAGCCCTGTCTTTACTCTTAAAGCTTTGACTTTTTCTGTATAGCCCCGGAAATCCAACGGATTCTCCGGTCTTTCCCCTTCATCGATCTTTGCATCCCATTCTTCAAAAGAGCCTGCGTCTGTCACAAGCTCAATTCTCTTATATGCCGGAATACGAAAGTATCCATGACATTTAGGACAAATATATTTTCCGTTGATTACTTCATCTGTTAAGATTGCCGCACCGCATTTATTACATTTTTTCAAGATTCCTTCCGGTGCTTCCGGCTTTCTTCTGTTTCGTGAATGAATCGAAGTGATCTTCTCTCCGGTCTTTTTAAACATATTATGCAGTCTCATTCATCATTCCTCCGATAAACTCCACATCAATATCTCCAGATATGAATTTTTTATGATTCAAAATCTCATACTGATAATCAATATTTGTATCCACACCTTCAATAATAACTTCGCCAAGTGCGCTTCTCATTTTACGGATAGCCTCTTCTCTGTCGTCAGCATGTACGATCAGTTTCGCAAGCATGGAATCATAATAAGGCGGAACTTCATATCCTGTGTAAATCGCACTGTCTACACGTACGCCTTCACCACCTGGGAAATGTACATCTGTGATTTTTCCAGGAGACGGGCGGAAATTCTTTTTCGGGTTCTCTGCATTGATCCTGCATTCAATCGCGTGACCTGTGATCTTGATGTCTTTCTGCTGCAGTTTTAGTCTCTGGCCGTCTGCAATTTTAATCTGCTCTTTGATCAGATCGATTCCTGTCACCCACTCTGTTACCGGATGTTCCACCTGGATTCTTGTATTCATTTCCATAAAGTAAAAGGCTCCACTCTTTTCTAAGAGAAATTCAATCGTTCCGGCATTCGTATAATGAGCTGCCTTCGCCGCTTTCACAGCTGCTTCTCCCATCTTCTGTCTCAATTCCGGTGTCAGTGCTTCTGACGGAGATTCCTCGATCATCTTCTGATGATTTCTCTGAATGGAACAGTCTCTTTCTCCAAGATGGACCACATTTCCATACTTATCTGCAAGAATCTGAAATTCTATATGACGCGGATGTTCTACAAAATGTTCCAGATACATTGTTCCGTCTCCGAATGCCATCTGCGCTTCTTTCTGTGCCGTCTGGAAACTTGCCTGGAACTCGTCCGGTGTCTGTGCGACACGCATTCCTTTTCCCCCACCGCCAAGTGCTGCCTTAACGATGATTGGATAACCAATCTCACCAGCGATCTTCTCGCCTTCTTCTACGGTATAGACAGGCTCCTTGCTTCCTGGAATAACCGGAACACCTGCTTCCACCATCGTATTTCTTGCAACGGATTTATTTCCAAGAGCACTGATCACCTTTGAATCCGGTCCGATATATGTGATCTTGCACTGTTCACACAGTTCTGCAAATTTGCTGTTTTCAGAAAGGAATCCGAATCCCGGATGGATTGCATCTGCGCCGGACACAAGTGTTGCACTGATGATATTCTGCATATTCAGATAACTTTCTGCGGATGGAGCAGGACCTATACAGACCGCTTCATCTGCGAGCTGGGTATGCAGCGCATCTTTATCTGCCTCAGAGTAAACAGCAACCGTACGGATTCCCATTTCTCTGCAGGCGCGGATCACCCGGACTGCAATCTCCCCTCTGTTCGCAATTAAAATCTTCTCTATCATTTCTTCTGCTCCTGATTTTTTTATTCTCCAACCATAAATGTAAGTTCTGCCGTAACAACGACCTTTCCGTTAACTGTTGCCACAGCTTCTCCTACGCCTACCGGTCCTTTTCTTTTAATAATCTTTGTCTCTAATTTCAACTGATCTCCCGGAAATACCATTCCTTTGAAGCGACATTTTTGTACACCACCAAAGAATGCAATCTTTCCCTGATTCTCCGGTACACTTAAGATTGCCACAGCTCCTGTCTGAGCAAGTGCCTCAAGAATCAGAACTCCCGGCATTACTGCTTTCTGTGGGAAATGTCCACGAAAGAAATCCTCATGATAAGAAACACCTTTGTATCCAATTGCATATTCTCCCGGAACATAATCTTCAATCTTATCAATCAAAAGAAATGGATGTCTGTGCGGAATGATTTCCTGAATCTGTTCTACATTTAAACTATTCATATCTGAATTCCTTTCTTAAACAATTCTAAAAATCGGCTGGCCGTATTCTACCGGTTCTCCGTTCTCTACAAGAACTTCTGCAACTGTACCGGCACATTCACTCTCAATCTCATTCATAAGTTTCATCGCTTCTATAATTCCGACAACCTGTCCGGCTTCGACCTTGTCACCAACCTTAACAAAACTCGGTGCATCCTCTGCCGGTGCTGCGTAGAAAGTTCCAACCAGAGGTGAAACGATCAGTTCACCTTCTGTTTCTTTTATCACTTCCTGATGCTCTTCCTGTGTGTGATCCGCTTCATTTCCTGGATTTTGCAGAATTTCTGCTGTCTGAAGACCTGCTGTGACAGTTCCTGTCACCGGAACTACTCCCGGACTCTGTATAATCTCCACCTTCTGCTGTTCTTTCTTCAGATTCAGCTTTGTTCCATTTTCTTCATATTTAAAATCTGTAAGCTCAGAAGCAGAGACTGCTTCAATCAGCTTCAATATTTCTTCCATCTTCATCTTCGCTTCTCCTTACTCTTCGAAACGTTTTACAAGAAGAGACACATTGTGCCCACCAAACCCAAGAGAATTAGAAATCACACAGTTCACTTCTTTCTCTACCGGTGCGCCTACTGCGTAATTCAATCCACATTCCGGATCTACATTCTTTGTACCAACTGTCTGATGGATGAAATTATCCAGAATACTCTTTACGCAGACAACAAATTCTACTGCTCCTGCTGCTCCAAGAAGATGACCGATCATAGATTTTGTTGAATTGACAACTACATTTTCGGCTGCATCTCCTAATGCATAACAGATCGCACGCGTCTCAAAGAGGTCATTGTGATGTGTACTTGTTCCATGGGCATTGATATAATCCACTTCTTCCGGTGCCACACCAGCCTCTTTCATTGCAAGTTTCATCGCCATTCCGGCTCCTTCTCCATTTTCTGCCGGAGATGTAATATGATAAGCGTCTCCTGTAGAGCCGTATCCAGCGAGTTCTGCGTAAATCTTCGCGCCTCTCGCTTTCGCGTGTTCAAGTTCTTCCAGAACTACGATTCCGGCTCCTTCTCCGAGGACAAATCCATCCCTGTCCTGATCAAACGGACGGGAAGCTGTCATTGGATCTTCATTTGTAGACAGTGCTGTCAACGCAGTAAATCCTGCAATTCCGGTCGGACAGATACAGCTCTCTGTACCCCCTGCAACACAGACATCCAAGTCACCATACTGAATCGCACGGAGTGCATCTCCGATACTGTTAGATCCTGATGCACATGCTGTCACGACATCTGTACATTTTCCTTTCAGTCCAAGCTGGATGGATACATTTCCTGCTGCCATATTGGAGATCATCAAAGGAACCATCAATGGATTTACACGCGCTGGTCCTTTTGTCTGGATCTTGTCGTAATTCTGCTCTACACAGCTGAGACTTCCGATACCTGAACCGATGATTGTTCCCACACGGTAAGGATCTTCCTGCTCCATATCAAGTCCCGCATCCGTAAATGCTTCCTTTGCTGCTGCAACCGCATACTGGGAGAACAATTCCATTCTCTTTGCTGCCTTGAAATCCATTCGTTCTTTTCCAACGAAATCTTTCACTTCTGCTGCCAGCTTAACCTTATAATCTGTTGTATCGAATTTTGTGATCGGACCAATTCCAACTTTACCTGTTTTGATTCCGTTCCAGAATTCTTCTACTGTATTTCCAATCGGTGTCACCGCACCCATTCCGGTTACAACAACTCGTCTCTTCATTTTCCTACTCCTTCTATTCTTACATCGCCATTCCGCCGTCGACATGCAGCGTCTGGCCTGTGATATAACGTGCTTCATCAGAAGCAAGAAATGCCGCCGCATTCGCAATATCTTCTGTCTCTCCAAACTTTCCAAGAGGGATCTGGGCTGTTGCTCCTTCTTTCACCTTCTCTGAAAGTACTTCTGTCATCTCTGTGTTAATAAATCCCGGAGCGATCGCATTTACGGTAATTCCTCTGGAAGCCAGTTCTCTTGCCGCACTCTTTGTGAGTCCGATCACACCAGCCTTTGATGCAGAATAATTAGCCTGTCCTGCATTTCCAAGAACTCCTGATACAGAAGACAGGTTAATAATTCTTCCGGATCTCTGACGTAGCATCTGTCTTGAGACTGCACGGATACAATGAAAAGTTCCTTTCAGATTCGTATCGATCACAGCATCAAAATCCTCTTCTGCCATCTTCATAAGCAGTCCGTCTCTTGTAATTCCCGCATTGTTCACAAGGATATCTATTCTTCCGAATTCTTTAATGATTGTCTGAAACATCTCATCACAAGATGCTGCATCTGCCACATCACACTGCACGATCTGTGCTGTTCCGCCTGCAGATTCAATCTCTGTTTTCACTTCCTGCGCGCGCTCTTTCGATCCATTATAATTGATCACTACTGCTGCGCCCTCCTGTGCCAGACGCAGCGCGATCGCTCTTCCGATTCCTCTGGAAGCACCTGTCACTACCGCAACTTTCCCTGTCAGTCTGTCTAACATAATTCATTTACCACCTTATCTACGTCTTCCCAGGTTCCGACGTTATACACTTTCACCTCACGGTTTATCTTTCTCAAGAAACCAGCCAGTGTTCTTCCAGGCCCGATCTCGACAAATGTATCTACACCGTCCGCGATCAGAAGTTCCATACTCTGCTGCCAGCGTACGGAAGATGCTACCTGACGTGCGAGCAATTCTTTTGTCTTTGTAATATCAGTTACATATTCTGCTGTCACATTCGTCACATATGGGATCTGGAGATCAGAAAAATCTACCTGTTCCAGTTCTTTTCCAAGTTCTTCTCCGGCCTGCTCCAAGAGGGAAGAATGGAACGGTCCACTGACATTAAGCGGAAGGACTCTCTTTGCTCCGGCTTCCTTCAGTGCATCTGCTGCCTGTTCCACATCTTCCTTCCATCCTGTAATCACAATCTGTCCCGGACAATTGTAGTTGGCGATCATTACACCACTTCGATCTGCCAGCACTTCCTCAATCTTTCCGGCATCCAGTCCGAGAACCGCTGCCATGGCTCCCTGACCACCCGGTACTGCATTCTGCATCAGAATACCGCGTTTTCTTACTGTTGTGATTGCATTTTCTGTGCTCATTCCTCCTGCTGAAGCAATCGCACAATATTCACCCAGGCTTAAGCCTGCTGTGACATCCGGGGCGAGTCCCCGTTCTCTTAATACCTTCTCCATTGCCATACAGACAGTCACAAGTGCTGCCTGTGTATATTCTGTCTGATCCAGAAGATCATTTTCTTCAAAGCAGAGTGCTTTCATATCCAGTCCAAGCAGTTCACTTGCACGGTCGATCACCTCTGCTGCCGTCTTACTGTTTTCATAGAAATCTTTTCCCATTCCGGCTTTCTGTGCTCCCTGTCCCGGGAAAATAAATGCGATCTTACTCATAGAATCCTTTTCCTCCGATCAGTTCATCTGTCTGTGAGACCAGCTTCTGGATCACTTCCTGACAGGTAAGCTTCTCCTTGATCATACCTGCGATCTGCCCTGCCATCACGCTTCCGCTCTGAACATCTCCATCAACAACAGCTCTCCTGAGTCCTCCTAGTGTCAGATGTTCAAGTTCTTCGAATGTTGCTCCTGCCTGCTCTTTCTCAAGATACTCTTTCGTCATTTTATTACGAAGAGCACGAACCGGATGACCTGTAGATCTTCCTGTCACACGAGAATCAATATCCCTTGCTTTCAAAATGCATTCTTTATAATTCTCATGCACCTGTGCTTCTTCTGTCACAACAAAACGTGTTCCGATCTGGACACCCTCTGCTCCGAGCATAAATGCCGCTGCAATTCCTCTTCCATCTGCAATTCCTCCGGCTGCGATCACCGGGATTTCAACTGCATCTACAACCTGCGGAACGAGAACCATCGTTGTATTCTCACCGATGTGTCCGCCTGCTTCTGTTCCTTCTGCCACCAGAGCATCTGCTCCACAACGCTGCATTCTCTTCGCCATCGCTACAGAAGCAACTACAGGGATCACTTTGATTCCGGCTTCCTTCCACATCTTTACATATTTTTCCGGAGATCCTGCACCTGTCGTGACAACTGCGACACCTTCTTCGACAGCCACCTTTGCAACTTCATCTGCATAAGGACTGATCATCATAATATTGATTCCAAACGGCTTATCTGTCAGCTTCTTTGCCTCACGGATCTGTTCTCTGACCCACTCGGCCGGTGCACTTGCTGTTCCGATCAGTCCAAGTCCACCGGCATTTGAAACTGCTGCCGCCAGATGATATTCTGCAACCCATGCCATACCGCCCTGAATGATCGGGTACTCAATTCCAAGTAATTCTGTTATTCTCGTTCTCATAAGAACTCCCTTCTTGATCACTTCTCTATCAACGGTTCTCTCGGATCGGCTGCCGAAAAGGAACCGAAATGCTTCGTTTTCTACTAGTTCTATACTTCTACTTGTGTGATTCGATATATTTTACAACGTCACCCACTGTTGTGATCTGCTCCAGATCTTCAGATGGGATCTCTACTTCAAAAGCTTCCTCAAATGCCATTACCATCTCAAAAAGATCCAGGGAATCTGCTCCAAGATCCTCTTTGAAAGATGTTGTCTCACTTAATGTGCTTTCCTCTACGTTTAATGACTCTGCTACGATTTCTTTTACTTTTTCTAACATGATTTTGTTTTCCTTTCTTGAATTTACCATTCCATCAGGCATCCTGCCCATGTAAGTCCTGCCCCGAATCCGGCAAGTATAATTTTCTGACCTCTTTTCAGCTTTCCATCCCAATTCATTTCATTTAAAAGGATTGGAACTGACGCCGCCGACGTATTTGCATATTCACCAAGATTCATTGGGAACTTCTCAATTTCTACGCCAACCCTCTTTGCAGCCGCTTCAATGATTCTTCTGTTTGCCTGATGCAAAACAAAGTAATCCACATCTTCTCTTGAAACATCTGCTTTTTTCAACATTTCTTCGATGATTTCCGGTACTTTTCTCACAGCGAACTTAAAAACTGCCTGTCCATCCATCCGAATTACCGGCGTTTCTTCTGTTCCATATTGTAAGGTCAATGCCTCTCCCTTGTCTCCTGCCGAATGTGCCATGGACGTGTAGACTGCTTCTGCGCTTTCACTTTCTTCTCCCCGGAGAACCACTGCACCCGCACCGTCTCCGAATAAAATACAAGTTCCACGGTCTTTCCAGTCTACAATTCTGCTCATCTTCTCTGCACCGATCACCAATGCAGTCTTAACAAGACCCGAACGGATATAAGACTGCGCCGTATTCAATGCGAGAATAAATCCCGAACAGGCTGCATTCAGATCGTATCCCCATGCATGAACTGCACCGATTGCTTTCTGCACTTCACAGGAAGTATTCGGAAATACTGTTTCTGAAGAAGACGTCGCTACAAGGATCAGGTCAATCTCTTCTGCTTTCAGCCCGCTGTCTGCAAGAGCTTCTTCTGCTGCTTTTGCAGCCATAAAAGATACCGTCTCCTGTTTTGCGAGATGTCGGCTTTGAATTCCTGTGCGTTCCCGGATCCATTCATCACTTGTGTCGACCAGAGAGGACAATTCCACGTTGTCCATTCGATGGGACGGTATGTACGATCCTGTCCCGCATATTCTTCCTATCATATCTCTTCTCCAACTCTGTCAAAATAATTGTCACTCTTCACAGTATGATTCTTTCCAGATCTGAACCATAATTGTTTTGACCTTTAAATACTTTGACTCTCAAAGTATATCATAAATAAAATAGATGTCAAGATAATTTTTAGACAGATTTTCTCTTTTTGTCTATTAGTTACTGTTCGCACGATGTTACTGTTCACTCCCGTGTCAATCACTCCGCTGATTGACACGGAGGATGCGTGT